>OGGV01001496.1_pt1 | contig 11001 bp, 8 predicted proteins | sample 1571301 | NCBI WGS metagenome assembly OGGV01 (sample SAMEA2582072, study PRJEB24529) | metagenome | biome: Human gut stool | place: China | collected 2011
ACATGAAGCTCCAGATCGGGGTGCCCGACGGGTGCATGCTGCCGAAGTGATCCCACAGTTCGGGGATGGTGTAGGCGGGGTTGGTGAAGATGCCAAAGATAACGCCCACTGCCATGATGATCAGGCAGATGCCGAAGACCGGGTAGATCTTGCCGATGATGGCATCAATGGAGATAAAGGTCGCGATGAAGTAATAGACCAGGATGATGATCAGCCAGAACAGGGTGGTGGTGAGCACACCGCTCATCCCGCTGTTCTTGCACAGGGTCACGATCAGGCCAGCAGGGCCGACTGCGAACACCGTGCCGACCATGATCAGCAGCACGACAGAGAACACACGCATGATGTTCTGCATCACAGGTCCCAGATACTTGCCGGTAACTTCTGCGATGGAAGCGCCTTCGTTGCGCTCGCTCATCATACCGGAGAAGTAGTCGTGGACGCCGCCTGCAAAGATGGTGCCGAAGGTGATCCACAGGAACACCACAGGGCCCCACAGAGCACCCTGCAGTGCACCAAAGATGGGGCCGAGGCCCGCAATGTTCAGCAGCTGGACGAGGAACAGCTTCCACTGCGGCATCACGACGTAGTCAACGCCATCGTTGATGCGCACAGCGGGAGTTTCACGGTCGTCCGGTCCAAACGTGTTGTCCACGATCTTGCCATAGACAAAATAGCCTATGATCAGGAGCGCCAGACAGAGTAAGAAACTAATCATACCAGAAACCTCCTTTTTCAGATCCACGCCCACGGCCCCATTCTGCCGTGCGTGGTCCATGTCTGGCTTCATGTTAACACATTTTTCATAACTCGAACAATATCTTTCCCGCATAGCCCTCATATCAAAAAGTATATGGTGAGGCTCCCGGCGTTTCTTTCGGCAAAGATTTTTAGCGTCTCCTCGTCAAATTTTCTTTTCCGAAAACGTTCTCTGTGCGATTTTGACTGCCGAAAGTTGCAACTCCCAAACTTTCCGCCTGTTTTTTGTGCAGTTTGACCACGCCTGCAATTTTTGCGCGATTTTCAGTGCTTTTTTGTTATTCAGCCGGGTTTCTCCCGTTGCAAACGAAGACCGGCCGTCCGGGGACTTCCCGGCGGCCGGTCTTCTGTGAATGGGCAAATATTAGAAGAGGAACTCAGGATCTCATCGGATCATGCGGCTTTCCTGACGCCAGCCTTTTTGGTGGCGTGGATAAACAGGGCCAGCATTGCAGCGGCGAAGAGGATACCCACAGGGTATGCGATTGCCGTATTGTAGATGGTGGCACCCTCAGCGGTCTTGCTGTTCAGCAGGCCGCCCAGGCACTCCGGAGCCAGCACGAAGTAGGTGCAGGACACGGCGCTCATGAAGGTAGCGGGCACAGCGGTGATCCAGTAGTTCTTCTTCTCCTTGAACAGGTACATGGAAGCAGCCCACAGAACGATCATGGCCAGCGTCTGGTTGGTCCAGCTGAAGTAACGCCAGATGACCGTGTAGTTGATGAAGCCCAGCGCGTTGCCGATGCCTAGGAAGGCACCGACACCCAGAACGGGGATGCAGAGCTTCAGGCGGTTCGCGTAGCCGTCCTGGTCGATCTTGAACCAGTCGGCCAGCGTCAGACGCGCGGAACGGAAGGCGGTATCACCAGAAGTGATGGGGCAGACGACGACGCCCACCATGGCCAGCGCAATGCCCACGCCGCCCATGGTCTTGGAGCAGACATCGTAGATGGCCTTGGACTGGCCCATGGCCAGCGCCTGTGCCAGACCGGTGTTCAGGCCGCCGGTGACTTCGTACAGAGAGCAGCCGGCTGCGGCCCAGATCAGAGCGATGACGCCCTCACAGACCATGGCACCGTAGAAAACGAAGTGGCCCTGCTTCTCACTCTTCATGCAGCGCGCCATCAGAGGCGACTGGGTGGAGTGGAAGCCGGAGATCGCGCCGCAGGCGACTGTGATGAACATGAAGCTCCAGATCGGGGTGCCCGACGGGTGCATGCTGCCGAAGTGATCCCAGATCTCCGGGATCGTATAGGCAGGGTTGGTGAAGATACCGAAGATGACGCCGATGGCCATGATGATGAGGCAGATGCCGAAGATGGGGTAGATCTTGCCGATGACCGCGTCAATGGAGATAAAGGTCGCGATGAAGTAATACACTAGAATGATGATGAGCCAGAACAGCAGCGAAGTGAACACGCCGGATGCACCGCTCTGGCTGCACAGCTCCACGATCAGGCCCGCAGGGCCGACCGCAAACACCGTGCCCACCATGATGAGCAGAACCACGGAGAAGACACGCATCACGTTCTGCATCACCGGGCCAAGGTATTTGCCGGTGATCTCGGCGATGGAAGCGCCGTCGTTGCGCTCGCTCATCATGCCGGAGAAGTAGTCATGGACACCGCCCGCAAAGATCGTGCCGAAGGTGATCCACAGGAAGACCACCGGCCCCCACAGAGCGCCCTGCATGGCGCCGAAGATGGGGCCGAGGCCCGCGATGTTCAGCAGCTGGACGAGGAACAATTTCCACTGCGGCATCACGACATAGTCCACGCCATCGTTGATGCGCACAGCCGGAGTTTCGCGGTCGTCCGGGCCGAAGGTGTTGTCCACGATCTTACCGTAGACGAAGTAGCCCACGATCAAGAGCGCCAGACAGAGCAAGAAACTGATCATACCAGAAACCTCCTTTTTTCGGTGCTGTCCGCGGCCCCATTCCGCCGCCGGGCAGCTCCCAATCTCTGGCCTCATGGTAACATATTTTTCATCATCTGCACAATATTTTTCCAGCATAGGGGTATATCGTATCCGATATACCTGCTAAGAATTTTTACCGTTGTCCGGTCCGTTTTTGTCGAAAAGCCAGCAAAAAAGAAACGAAACCGAATTTTCGGTTTCGTTTCTTTGCCACATTTCTCTATTTTTATCAATTCCGGAGCCAAAACTTTAGCCGCTTCTTTACCGGCGGCTTCTCATTTCATGGTCTGGGCCGCCTGTTTGTGGAGCAGATCGACAAACGCCTGTTCCTCCGCCCGCAGGCCACCCTTGTCCGGATAGACCAGGACATCCCGCATCTGCTGGCGCTGGGCCGGGCATTTCTTCAGCACCAGATGATACTGTTCCAGCGCCTTGCGGGGCATGGGTGACGCCCACATATACGCAGACGGGAGCCGCTGCAAAATCGAAAACTGGCTGCACCGCTCATACACATGGATACGCCGGGCTTGGTTCACATGCCAGCGCACACCGTCGCCGCCCTCCTCGCCGGGCAGCTGAAAGTCGTCGTGCCGGATCTCCATATACTGGTTCAGTTCGGTCAGGTCGCGCACCTCGTGCCGGGCCAGCGGGCCGTCCCGGTTGGTGAGCAGCTGATATTCGAAGTCCATCACCGGCTCCATCTTCAGCCCCCGCCGGGCGCAGTAGTGGGTGTAGTGTTCATCGTCCTCCACCGCATAGCGCAGCAGCGCCAGGTGATAGCCCCGCCGCAGCACGAAATCCAGCGCCTCCATCGAGCCGCCCTCCCGGATGTGGATGTGCACCCGCTCCAGATGCACCGCCTGTTCCAGATAATCCACCGCCGCATAGGACGCATAGGTCGCATGGGGCAGCATCACCCGCAGCTCCGCGCAGCGCTCCTGCTCTTCCTCGACGCTCCGGCTCAGGCGGTCCACATCTTCCAGCACCCGCTCGGCCTGCTCGATGAACCGCCGCCCCTGCTCGGTGGGGATCATGCCGGTGGAGGAGCGCTCAAAGATGCGGATGTGATACTCCTCTTCCAGATTTTTCAGCGCCTTGCTGATGTTGGGCTGGGCCGCATACAGCTGCTTTGCCGCAGCGCTCACCGACCCCCACTGCATGATGGCGACCAGATAGCGCAATTCTGTAATGTTCAAGCTCTTCTCTCCTTTTGGCGTCGTGTGGAACCATTTTGTCCTATTGTATCAGCCCCGGCGCCGGGCTGTCAAGTTGACGGCAGCGCATCGGGGCTTTATAATAAGAATACCACGTTCTCCCCTGCCGGGAGAACCATCTGTAAAACGAGAACACTGTATTTTTCGAGGAAGATCGTATGACATACCGCGTTTTGCGCATCGACGAGCAGCTGTACGGCTGCGAGGAGCTGCCGGAAGGGCAGCCCGTCTGCTGCGATGTCTTATTGGAGGACGAGACCGGTGAACGCCGGGTCATCGCCTATCCGGACGCTGCGCTGACCCGCCTTGGCATCGACGAGGGCGACACCGTCCGGCTCGACCACCATACCCTCATCAAACTCTGAAGGAGCCTCTATGCACAGCTTATATTTTACCCGCCACGGCGAGACCGTCTGGAACGTTGAAAACAAGATCTGCGGCATGACCGACAGCCCGCTGACCGCCCGCGGCCGGGCGCAGGCCGCTGCGCTGGGGGCCCACGTCCGGGACAGCGGGGTCCACATTGACGAGATCCTGTATTCTCCCCTGTCCCGCGCTGCCGACACCGCTCTGGCCATCGCCGAGGCCACCGGCATCCCGGCCCGCCCGGAACCCCGCCTGCGGGAGCAGTGCTTTGGCCGCTACGAGGGGACGCCCCGCGATGGGGCCGAGTTCAAAGTCTCCAAGACCCACTTCGCCGACCGCTACTCCGGCGGCGAGAGTATGCTGCAATTGGCCCAGCGCATCTACGACCTGCTGGACGAGCTGCGGGCCGACGAGAGCAAGACCTATCTGCTGGTCGCCCACAACGGCATCGCCCGCGTGGTGCGGTCTTACTTTTACGATATGACCAACGAGGAGTATGCCGCCTTCGGCATCCGGAACTGCGAGTTCGTCGAGTATACGTTTGCATGACAACGAAAGCCGCCGGGGCCCCGGCGGCTTTCGTTGTCATGGCGCGTCACACATGACGGTAATGGAATTTCCGATCTTTGGTCACGAACATATACACGCTCACCCCCAGCGCGGCAAGCTCGGCGGCCGTGACGGCCAGCCAGATGCCATCCATTCCCATGAGTGCCGGCAGTGCGAAGACCGCCGCCACCTGAAACAGCAGGGTACGCAGGAAGGAGATGAGGGCACTCGTCACACCGTCGCCCAACGCGGTAAAGAAGGACGACGCATAGACGTTGAAGCCCATGATGAGGAAGCTCAGCGCATAGAGCCGGAAGGCATGGGTGGTCAGTGCCAGCAGCCCGGCATCGTAGCCCACAAAGATGCGGGCCACATGCGGGATGAGGAACATCGAACCAATGGTCATGACGACGGCCACCACGCCGATGAGGCGGAAGCTCATGGAATAAAGGTTGTGGACCTCCCGGTGATTGCGGGCACCGTAGTGGTAGCTGACGATGGGGGCGCTGCCGACGGCATAGCCCACGAAGACGGCCACAAAGAGGAAGGCCGCATACATGATGACGCCGTAAGCCGCCACGCCGTCCTCGCCCGCAAAGCGGAGGAGCTGGTAATTGTAGAGGATGTTGACCAGCGACATGGAGAGGTTGGTCATCAGCTCCGACGAGCCGTTGATGCAGGCATTCCGCAGAACGCGGCCATGGAACTTCGTCCGGCTCAGGTGCAGGCGGCTGGTGTTGTTCCGGTCCAGGAAATAGAGCACCGGCAGCAGGCCGCCGACGATCTGGCTGAGGAAGGTCGCGACCGCGGCACCCTCAACGCCCCAGCGGAGCACCCCCACCAGCACGACGTCCAGCACCATGTTGGTGCAGCCCGCGCCCACGGTGAAAGCGAAGCCCAGGTGGGGCTTTTCGGCCGTGACGAAGAAACTCTGGAACATGTTCTGCAAGATAAAGGTCGGCAGGCTAACCAGCAGGATGCGGCCATACCGCAGCGCATAGTCCAGCATCTCTCCCTTTGCGCCCAGCAGCTCCGCCACCGGCTCAAGGATGACCAGACCAACGGCGCTGAACACGATGCCCGCTGCAAGGGCCGAACTGAGGAAAAGGCTGAAAAGTTCGTCCGCCTTTTTCCCATCGCCCTCGCCCAGCGTGATGCCCACGATGGCGCTGCCGCCGGTGCCCAGCATAAAGCCGACGCTGCCGATGAGCATGGGCAGCGGCATGATGAGGTTGACCGCCGCAAAGGCCGTCTTGCCCACGAAGTTCGAGACGCACAGGCCGTCCACGATGCCGTAGATGGAGGTGAACAGCATAGTGCCGATGCAGGGCAGCACGAACCGGATCAGCCGGGAACAGGTAAAGTGATCGGACAATTGGATGGGGTGCTTTGGCATGAGATCTCCTTTTTACATCATCCCGCCGGGGCGCCAGCCGGTGCAGTAGCGGGCATAATCGCGGTCGGCCTGCTTGACGTAGAGGACGAGTTCTTCCTTGCCCTCTTTGTTTTTCATCGTGCGGACTTTGGTGGGCAGGCTCTGGCGCTGGAGCAGCTCCAGTTCGTCGTTCAGCTCGTCCTCGTTGTCGAAGGTGTCGAGCTTGGTCCAGTGGGTGGCAAACAGCCAGAATTTTGCAAGGGTATCGCTCATGGTTCAGTCTCCTTCTCCGGCGCGGGCTGCGGGGCCGTCAGCCGGTAAAACGGTGCGATGGCGTTGGCGTCGCCATGGCGCACGATGGAATAGGTGATGTCGCAATAGGGCTGGATGGCCGTGCTCTTCTCGACGGTGGAGATGAGCAGGACCTGCAATTGCAGGCGGCGGAACAGCTCCATCATGGGGCGGATGCGGTCGCTGGTCATCTTGCTGAAGGCCTCGTCCAGCAGGACCAGACGGATGCTGTTCTCGCTCTTCTGATAAATTTGCAGCAGCGAAGCGCAGATGGCCACATAGAACGGGGCCTGATTCTCGCCGCCGGAGGAATCGCGGCTGACACGGGACAGATACGCCTGCTGGCCGGAGACCGTGTTCGTGACCTTGATGTCGTAGTCCAGATAGGTGCGGTAATCCACATAGTCGGACAGGGTGGCACCGGAGGTGCTGCGGCCCTCCTGCCGGGCGCGGGTGTTCTCGTCCACGTCGGCCATGATCTTTTCCATCAGCTCATCCACCTGCCGCTCATAGACGGGGTCGGCCGTGGCGGCGAGGTTGTCCAGCGAGTCGGTGTCGGTCATCTGCTGGTTGCCCTTGTCCACGATGACCTGATAGAACGCGGCCAGCTGCGGGTCGCGGCTGGGTTCCAGCTCGAAGCGGTAGACCTCTTCGCCGTAGGTCAGCTGCTCCATCACCTTGTTCAGCTCCCGGAACTGGCGGCGGGCGTTGAAGATGTCGTCTTTCATCCGGAAGAGGATGTCCTTCCGGAAGCGGTCTTTGCAGTCGCGCTGGGCCTGGTCCAGGCGGGCGGCGTAGCGCTCCAGGTCGATGCGGACGAGGCTCTCGTGCTGGGCGCGGTACTGCTCGATGCCCGCAAGGCCCAGCGGATAATCGCAGACGTACCGCTCGTTGTACGCCTTCTGGGCCGGTTCCAGCGTGGCGGTGAGATAGCTTTGCAGGGTGTCGTCCAGCTTGGTCTGCGCTTTTTCGGCCGTCTGGGCAGCGGCGCGGGCTGTGCGGTCCCCGGTCATGAGGCCCTTTTTGCGCTCCTGCGCCAGCGGCTCCAGCAGCGGATATTTTTCAAAGAAGGTCTGGGCCGCCCCGGCGCTCTGCTGCGCTGCGGTCACGGCCCGGCCCTGCTCTGCCGCGCAGGAAGCCAGCTGCTTTTCACAGACGCGGATATCGCCGCCTGCCTGTTCCACTGCCTTGCGGGCAGCTTCCCAGGCGGCTTCGCGGGTCTCCTCTTCCCGATACAGCTCCTGCAGCAGCGGGTTCTCCCGGCAGTCGGCCAGCTTCTGGGCCTGTGCCTCATAGTCGGCTTTGGCGGCAGCAAGGGCGTCCCGGCCCTCCCACAGGCCGGCCAGCGTTTCCAGTGCGCGGCCGCGCAGGATGTTCTGGTACTGGTCGTAGGCCGTCTTCAGCGACCGTTCGGCCTGCACGGCCTCGCGGCGTCGTTCACCGAGGGCCGTCAGCTCCTCTTCCAGCGCACCGGCGCGGGCGCGGCGAGCGTCCAGACCAATGTACCGCTGGGGTCGGCGCAGGCGTTCCAGCCGGAACGGATGGTGGCGCAGCAGGTCGCGGGTGGCGCTGTCCGGGAAATGTTCCAGCGTGTCCGGCGTCTCGCAGCAGACGATGCGGCGGAGGATGCTGTCCGCATACTGTGCGGCCAGCGGGTTCTCGCTCTCCACCTGAGCGGCAAGGCTGTCGGCCGGGCGGGTCTCCGCGCGGCGGTTGGCGGTGCGGATGCCCGGCGTATCCAGCAGGCTGATGGGCCCGACCGTTTCGCCCAGCGCCACAAAGGCGCTCTTGGCGGCGGCGTAGTGGTTGGGCGGGACGAGGATATCAAACCGGCGGTCGCCGAGGCAGGCTTCCACGCAGTCCTGCCAGCTCTCGTCGGCCACGTTCAGCAGCTCACAGAAGATCTTTGCGTCCGGCGTCATGCCCCGGCTCTTCAGCTCGGCGTTGACGGCATCGCGGACTCTGGTGGCGGCATCGCCGTGGGGGTAGACCCACTTGCCGCCCGAAACCGCGTCCAGCTCGGCGCGCTTTTCTTCCTGCGCGCGGGCCAGGTCGGCGGCGTTCTGCCGCGCGGCAAAATACTGCTCTTCCAGCGGCTTTTCGAGCCGGTCCAGCGCTTCGGTCAGCGCGGGCAGCTGTTCCGCGGTCAGAGCGACCGGCCAGAGCGCTTTTTCGACCCCGAAGCCGCTGCGGGCCAGCACCGTCAGCAGGTTCGTGACGGCATCCGCCGTCTGTTCCAGCGCCGCCACCTTCCGGGCGGCGGCATCCAGTGCGGTCTTCCTGCGGGCCAGTTCCTCGGTCATGGCGTCCAGCGCACGGCCCTCGCCGCTGGCCGAAGCTGCCCCATGGGCGGCCAGATAGGCCCGGCGGGCCTCGGCCTCGGCGTTCTTGGCCGCTTCATAGGCGGCGTTCCGCTCGGCCAGCTGGCGGCGTCCGGCGTCGAGATGCCCCTGCCAAACGGCGTCTTCTCCGGCGTCGGCCTCGGCGCGGGCCAGCAGGGCCGCGCCCCGGTTGACCAGGGCGTCTGTCTCTCTGGATGCGGCTTCCCGGCCGTATTCCACGATCTGTTCCAGCGCGGCGGCGCGGGTCTGCGCCTCGGCCAGCACGGCGTGGAGGTTTTCCAGCTCCACCCGGTCGCCCTGCAGCGCGTCCAGATCCAGTTCCGGCTGGGGCAGGATGTATTGATACAGAAATTCCCGGAAGTTCGGGATCTCGTCCATGCTGGTGCCCATCTGGAACACCTCATTGAACTTTTTGCCCAGCGGGCTGGATGCGCGGCCGATGCCCAGAGCACGGCAGATGCGGTCCCGCGCCTCGCTGGGGCTGCGGGTATAGGAGAGCCGGCCCACGGCGGGCTTGAAATCTTCTCTGGCGCTGGGAGCCCCGGTGCGCGGGTCGAGGAAGGGCAGCTTTTCCAGCGTGATGCCGTCCTCGGAGATGTACCAGGTCTGGTCGCCGGGGTGGAGCTCCTGCATGGGCCCCTCGGACTCGACGCGCACCGCGATGACGAAGGGCGTCCGCTTGGCGCTGTCCCAGAACTCGGCACCGATATAGGCCACCGTCCGGCCGGGGCGGCGGTAGGCGTTCTCGCCGCGCTGCTTGGCGTGAACGGAGCCTTGCAGGGTGCGGCCGCTCTTTTTATTGCCCAGGGCATTGAAATTGCGGTTGGTGGTCAGGCAGTAGCGGATGGCGTCCAGAATGGTGGTCTTACCCACGGCGTTGACGCCGATCATATAGGTCAGGCGGGCACAGTCGAAGGTGACGTTCTCAAAGTTGTGCCAGTTGATGAGTTTCAGGCGTTTTAATTCGATCATTCTTCATCCTCCGCACTGGATTCGCCCTCCGGGCGTTCGTACAGGGCCAGCTCGTTCCGGGTGCGGCTGCTCTCAGCAGCGGCATCGGCGAGGTCGGCATCCGGCAGCGCCAGCAGCACGGTCGGGAAGACCTCGATGCGGCTGTCCAGCCCGGTCAGACGGCCCACGGGCCGGGCCAGATTGTACCGGCGCAGGGTGCGCAGCAGCTTTTCCAGCGTGGGCTGGTCGAGGCGGCGGGGCAGGTTCATCTTTTGGAGTTCGGCCTGCACTTCCTCCACCGTCACCAGCACCTGGTCGGCGCTGGCCGAGAGGCTCTCCCGCTTTTGGAGATAGAGCAGGCGCAGGACTAAGAGCAGGATGCTCTCGTACTTCAGAAGCCGAGCCTGACTGCCCTCATGCTCGTTGACGAGGGCCGCCGCCTGCAGCGGGGCGGGGTAGAGCACCACCGAGTAGCCCAGCGGCGCAAACACGGCCCGCACTTCGTTGAGGTGGTCCTGAACATAGAGATATTTGGCGCGCTGGTCCTCCACGCCGCCCAGCACAAAGCAGTGGTTGAGCAGATAATTTGCGCACTCTTCCAGCATTTTATTCGTTTCGGTCATCTTCGGCGTCCTCCTTGCGGGGTGTCAGAGTAAATTCTTCAAACCGGAAGCCGCCCCGCGTGGCCCACTCGCCGGTGAGCTGGATGTCATAACAGCGGCGCGGCGACTGGGAGTAGGTGTGCAGTCCGATGATGCGTGCGAAGTCGTTCGGGTATTCGTCGGCGAGGGTGGACGCCGAGACAGAAGGCCGTGCGGCCAGCGCCTGCCGGGCGAGGATGTCCACGTTCTCCTCGGTGACGGCCATCCGGGCGTAGTCCAGCAAGAGCTTCTGCTCCCGGCGGAGCTGCTCTTCGTCCAGCTGTCCGGCCTGCACCGGGGCCAGCGGCGCGTCGGTGCGGGGTGCGGCCGGAGGATAGAGCGGCTTTTCGCCGAAGACCTGCACCGGCCAGAGCCTGAGCCGCGCGGCCAGTGGGCCGTCGTCCGGCTCAAAGAGCTGGTCGGGCGTTTTGATGTCCTCGGCGTACCGCCGCAGCAGGGCGGTGACGCTGCCCTGGGCCGAGCGGTCGCTCAGCAGCAGGAACTGCGCCCGCTGAACGGCCCGCTTGCGGTAGCGGACGTGGCTGGCGTCGATCTCCCGGATGAGGGTGCTCATCTCTTCCAGCGCGTCCCGC
>OGGV01001500.1_pt1 | contig 10981 bp, 10 predicted proteins | sample 1571301 | NCBI WGS metagenome assembly OGGV01 (sample SAMEA2582072, study PRJEB24529) | metagenome | biome: Human gut stool | place: China | collected 2011
TACTTTACTATAAATTAATTATACCTGCGGAATGGAGATAATATGGGTTCAGTAAGCCGTTTCAAAAGAATATATATAGAAATTACAAGCACCTGCAACCTGAAGTGTTCGTTCTGTCAGGAAACAAAACGTCCACCTCACTTTATGTCGATTGAAGAATTCGGACATATTCTTGATGAAGTCAAGCCGTATACGAATTACATTTATCTGCACGTAAAAGGTGAACCTATGCTGCATCCTGAACTTGAAACTATTCTTTCAATGTGCAGTGATGCCAATATGACAGTCAACTTAACGACTAATGGAACTCTGCTTTATAAGAAGCTTGACACACTTATAAAGCAGCCTGTACACCAGATAAATGTATCTATGCACAGTGCTGATGACAACGACTGCATAGATATGGACAACTATATTAATGAGCTTTTTTATTCCTGTGAAGAGATATTAGAAAAGACAGAAACCGAAATATCCCTGCGACTATGGAATACCAAAAAAGAACCAACACTTTTTAATAAGCGCAACTGTACAATAAAAAGACATTTATATGTCAATGTCCAAAGTCCTTTTGAATGGCCTGAGCTTAACAGCACTTACTGTAATGAGCGCGGCTTCTGTCAAGGGCTTAGAACACATATCGCTATACTAAGCGATGGCACTGTAACTCCATGCTGTCTTGATGGCAACGGTGTTATGAAGCTTGGCAATATATTTGACACCCCGCTTAAGGATATTCTTGAGTGTAAACGAAGTGTCGAATTCATCAAAGGTTTTCATAATAAATACGCTGTAGAGCCTTTATGTAAGCATTGCAGCTTTAAGGAAAGATTTGCACATAAAATGTAAGCACCTCATATGAGTGCGCAGAAATGAGGATTAATAATGAAGAAAATAGTACTTACCGGCGGTGGAACTGCTGGTCATGTAACACCTAATATAGCTCTGCTTCCAAGCCTTAAAGAGGCTGGATATGAAGTATTCTATATTGGTTCATACAATGGAATTGAAAAAAGTCTGATTGAAAGTCTTGATATACCTTACTATGGAATATCATCCGGAAAGTTAAGAAGATATAAGAGCTTTAAGAACCTTACCGACCCTTTCAGAGTTATTAAAGGTTACTTTCAGGCAAGAAAGCTTATGCGCCGCATTAAGCCTGATATAGTATTTTCAAAGGGTGGCTTTGTGTCTGTTCCTGTTGTACTTGCAGCGGGTCATAAGCACATTCCCGTTATAATACATGAATCCGATATGACACCTGGACTTGCCAACAAGATAGCCATGAGAAAAGCAACACGTATATGCTGCAACTTTCCTGAAACTATCAAGTATCTTCCTAAAGATAAGGCCGTCCTTACAGGTTCTCCTATAAGACAGGAGCTTCTTCTTGGCAACAAGCTCGCCGGACTTGAATTATGTAACTTCACACCAGATAAACCTATTATTATGGTTGTTGGCGGAAGTACTGGTGCTGTCCATGTAAATGAAGCTGTAAGAAAAATTCTTCCTGAACTTTTAAAGAAGTTTCAGGTTGTACACCTTTGTGGAAAAGGCAAAACAGATGCTTCACTTAATAATATTAATGGTTATGTGCAGTTTGAATATATCAGCGAGCAGATGCGTGACCTCTTCTCCATAAGTGATATTGTCATATCAAGGGCAGGCGCTAACTCTATATGTGAACTGCTTGCTTTAAAGAAGCCTAATCTTTTAATTCCGCTATCTGCTAATGCAAGCCGTGGCGACCAGATACTTAATGCAAAGTCCTTTAAAGAACACGGATATTCAAGTGTTATATTTGAAGAAGACCTTACACCTGAGTCTCTTTTAAATGCTGTTAATGAACTGTATGAAAACAGACACTCTTACATTAACAATATGGCAAAGAGCAAAGAAAGCAACGCCATACCTATAATTATGGAACTTATAGAGCAGTGTTCTCTTCATTCTTAAGTTACATTTTTATCTGGTATTATACAATGATGTCGGGGTCAAAAGCATCCAACTATGATACCTACGGATTGTTCTGTGCTACGCACTCCCACAATCCTACAATTAAAGAATTATATATAAAGCGCCTGCTATACCGTATATAGATAATATAGCTATGCCAGACCTGTGGCATGTTACCGGGGATAGGAATTACACCATATATCAGCAGCTTCCTGATACTTCAGCTATTGTTATAACGTATAATGTTAAAGCAGGCGCTAGTTTTTCTACTCCACAAAATATGCATCAGGATTGACAGGTTCTCCATATTGTGTGAGCTTAAAGTACACTCCAGGACCTTCTTCTATATAATATGCACTAGGGCTTGCCACGGTACCTATAAGCTGGCCTGCAACAACTTTATCACCTTTTCTTAGATTAACATTTTCTATAAGACCTGTTGTTGTTTCATATCCATTACCGATTGAAACTGTCACTGTTGTGCCAGTCTCTGAAAGTTCTGCAACGTCTGTGACTATTCCAGAAGCCGCAGCTCCTACATTAGTTCCTACTTCTGAGCTTATAATAATTCCAGGACTGCATTTGTATACACCAAGGCTCTTAAAAAGCACAGTTTCATCCATACTGTAATCAAGAGTAATATGTCCTAATACCGGCCATGCAAGCTTATTGCTCTCATCAAAAGAAAAGCTCTTCATAGCCTCCGCCATAACCTCCTCTGATGACATTGTTGGCGGAACTGTAGGTTCTTCTGTCACATTTTCCTTAGTTGCAACTGTTGTGCTTTCAGTTGCAGATATATCGCTGTCCTCTGCCATTCTGCCTCTTGCGTTGGCCTCCTGTAGTATCTCTTCTGTTCCCAGCTCATCTATCTCATCGGTTACATCTTCTGTTTTTATCGCAACATTCTCTTCGGTTTCATTCAGATTGACTATGTTATTATTGCCCCCTCTGTTGGCATTGACACTTTTTATGACTGAAACAACGCCAATAATAAGCGCTGCAATTATTCCCAGCGAAATAACTGTAGACACAATCTTTACTGTATTCTTTTTACGCTTATCCATATTAACCTCCATTCTGCACATATAATGCACAATATAATAACCAAGCTGCTCACTACACTTATGCACTCATTGCTTGTGATGTTAATATGTTTTCCACTTATTCTGTTACTTATTCATATATATTGGGGATTATTTAAGATTGTTAAAAATTTACTACTGTTAATCAGTTATCAACTGATTTTAATTCATATAAAAACCTGATTTTATTATTATGATGTAATGGAGCAAAATATCAGAAAAGCCGTTTATGCTTGCATAATCAGGCATTGGACTTTTAGCCCCGCCTTGCAGGCCTAAGAACACTTCCACTTTCTTAAGCCTCCGGGCATTCTACCTATAATCTTAAAGCCAAAAACACTCAGCTTTTCGTTATCTTTTTCTGATACAACTCGTTTTATGCACACTATTATGAGTCGAAATATCTCATCTTAGCTTCTGCTCTTGCTCTCTTTTCCATATTCTCTACGGCAGCATTAGACTCCCCATACATAGAGCCTAAGTTATTAGCCATCTTATTCTTACATCTTTCGCAAAATCTTCCTGATTTTATTGATACTCCACATCTCTCACATGTAATTCCTATAGACGAACCCTCAGTTATCATAAGTCTTTCCTGTCTTATCCACTGTTCTATCTGCCTTGCACTTACATCACATTCCTCTGATACTTCGTTGATAGTTGCTGCCGGATGCTCATCTATATATTCCTTAACATCCTGAAACTTGTCCTCCATTCTTTCCACACAATTAGGGCATAAATTACGATAAAGTCCTGGTCCACCTACAAAATTATATAACCTTCCACACATTTTACAGTTTCTTACTTCCATAATATCCTCCAATCCAGCATATTGTCACTTCTTCTGTCTGTATTCATATATGTATACAATATCAATTCCCACAAATGTATAACCCTAATAAAAGCCGCTGTCATTAATTCTACAACCTGCTGTCTGCAACATCCAAAAATCAGTAAGCCCTAGAAACCATTCCCTATACACAATGTTATTGCATATACATTGTCTGTACCATACTCTTTAAGACACTTTGCACATGCATCTATAGTCGCTCCCGTTGTATATATATCGTCAACAATCAATACTTTATTATATCTTATACCATTATAATATATTTGAAAAGCATTTTGAAGATTTTTAACTCTTTCTATGTTATTAAGTTCCTTCATAGGGGTTGTTTTCTTAACGCGGATAATATAATTCTCATCGACTGGTATATGAAGTTTCTTTGAAAGGCTGCATGCAATAAGCCCTGCCTGATTATACCCTCTCTGCCTGTACCTTTCCTTGTGTATCGGAACAGGAATAATAACATCCGGCTCCCACATATTTATAACTATGCCACATTCCCTTGCAATCTCAGCAGCATACACATCTGCATACTCCCTTTTATTGCGGTACTTAAATCTGTATATGGACTGCTTTATGCCATCTGAATACTCATACAGGCTTATTGCCTGGTCGTATAAATGCTTTGTTTTCGTGCAGTCAGTGCAGTAATCTCTGTCATTATCCTCCAGTGCCTTACCGCACTTTATACAGGTTGGTTCCTTAACATACTTTATGTTATCATAACACCAAGGACATATATCCCATCTTTTTCCACCTCTTATCACTCTCGGTTTTGAACAAATCGGACATGCAGGTGGAAATACAGCATCCTCTATGCCGTTTATTATATTTTTTATTACATTTTCTGCACCTTTATACGATGCACTATCTCCCTTAATACTAAGTATATCCCCTTTATTTTTCATTAATCCCCCATTAAGTTATACTCATTGCTAATATGCTATTAATTATTAAAACTCCATCCCCTGTGCCAGCTCACGTATACGCATATCAAGTGAGGTATATCTTCTGGCATCTGACTCATTGGCTGCCATCTGCATAAATATATCCTCCTCGCCTATCATACACACGCACTTTCTGGCTCTTGTGATGGCTGTATACAGAATATTGCGGTTCATAAGCATCCTTGGTCCTGTATACATAGGAATAATAACTGCCGGATATTCACTTCCCTGCGCCTTGTGCACAGTTATCGCATACGCAAGTTCAAGCTCGTCAAGATTATCAAAGCTGTACTCCACATATCTTCCATCTTCAAACCTGACAGTCATACTTTTGTTAAATGGAACTATCTCCTTAACTATTCCCGTATCACCGTTAAATACTCCACTGCCCTGTTCAATAACAATTCCGTTATTATTTCTTTTCATCCAGTCAAGCTGATAATCGTTTTTTATCTGCATAACCTTATCGCCTTCCCTGAAAAGCGTATCGCCATGCTTTTTCTCCATCTTTGCCGCACTTGCTGGATTAAGATATTCCTGAAGGACTGTGTTAAGCCTCTCTACCCCGACCGCCGACTTTCTTGATGGCGTAAGCACCTGGATTTCACTTACGTCCGCATCCACATACTTAGGAAGCTTCTCTTTCACAACAGTCTTTAATGCAGCTATTATCGCCTCAGCACCATGTCTGTGTATAAAAAGAAAGTCCTTGCTGTACTTATTAAGTGTAACCTGTTCTCCTTTATTTATCCTGTGCGCATTGGTTATTATTTCACTTTCTGCCGCCTGTCTGAATATTTTTTCGAGCTTTACGACATTAAAGCACTCAGAATATATAATGTCCTTTAACACATTTCCGGGACCAACACTTGGAAGCTGGTCAACATCCCCGACAAGTATAAGTCTTGTTCCTACAGGAACCGCCTTAAGAAGCGCATTCATAATATTAATATCAACCATTGACATCTCATCGACTATGATGACATCCGCCTCAAGAGGATTTTCCTGATCCCTGTTAAAATGCATACCAAGCCCCGCTGATGCACTTCGCTTTTCACCATCAAGCTCTGCAAGCCCACCACCTGCTATCTCAAGAAGTCTGTGAAGTGTCTGTGCCTCCACACCACAGGTTTCTGTCATACGCTTAGCCGCCCTTCCCGTCGGTGCAGCAAGCCTTATATCAAGTCTTTCCATCTCAAAATACTTGATTATGGCATTAATAGTAGTCGTCTTTCCTGTACCTGGACCACCTGTGATAATCACAAGTCCATTAAGTGCAGCATCAACAACCGCCTGCTTTTGTATATCGTCAAGCTCTATATTTTCTGTTTTTTCAATGTCAGCAATTCTTTCATATACATTTTCAACATTCTCATCACACTGTATATTAAGTTCAAGCAGATTTTTCGCTACATTCTGCTCCATACGGTAATACATCGCCGAATATACATTCCACTGGTTATGCTCATCCTCATCTGTGGTATCAGAATTATCCTCTGCCACATTTTTCTTGATAACAATCTTCTTATCTATGGCAAGGTCACTTATAAAATGTTCATAATCCTCTATCTTAACATCTAAAAGCTGCTCTGCCTGAGTCTTTAACATATCATATGGCAGGTATGTATGCCCCTGTAATGTCGCCTGATTAAGACAATACAACATACCGCTTTTTATTCTGAAGTCCGAATTACCTTTAATTCCGACCTTCGTTGCAATAGCATCTGCTTTTTTAAAGCCTATACCCTCAATATCATCTGCAAGCCTGTATGGATTATCTGTGATAATCGTGTATATGCTGTTGCCGTATTTTTTGAATATTTTGTTAGCAAGATTCATCTGGATGCCATAATCCTGAAGATACATAACAGCCTTTCTGGTATCTCTCTTACCAGCATACTGCTGCGCTATATCCATCGCCTTGTTATAACTTATTCCTTTAATACCTGCCAGACGTTCTGGTTCTTTGTCAAGCACCTCAAATGTCTGCTCACCGAATTCTTTAACTATTCGTTCAGCCATCTTTGCGCCTATACCCTTGATTGCACCAGAACTCAGATAACGCTTTACAGACTCCGCATCCGTAGGCGTTTTGAACTCATAAGAAGTTATCTTAAACTGCATTGTATAGTATGATGGATGTTTTACAAAATCTCCATCCGCAGCTATAAATTCACCTGTGTCAACACTGCTTAAAGTGCCAACACAGGTAACATCTTCACCTTTGTATTTTATTTCAAAAACTGTGTAGCCATTATCCTCATTACGAAAGATAATATTCTCTACAAAACCTTCTACATACTTAACAGACTCGTAATCCAATCTGCTTTTCCTCTCTTTATAACTTTTTATATAAGCTATGCCTCGTCCACTGAATAGTTACGTTTCATCTGCTCATAAAGTGTCTGTGCTATGCCAAGTCCCTTTCCATTGTTAGTTTCTGTAAATAACTGGGCATAATTCTTAATCATTTCATCACCGAAGTAGCTTCCAAGTGTGCTCATGGCAGAATCTGAATCTCCTCCTATAGAAGCAATACTGTTAAACAGTGATGTGCTGCTGTCATCATCGTCTGAATCTATCTTAGCCATCTTTTCCATGGACTTAAGCATCTGCTCTACAAAGTAACTTTCAAAGTCCTTGCACACACTCATAAGCTCATCATCTGATGCCTTTGAAAAGTCTGTGCCTGTTATCTTATCAGTAAGGTCTGATGAAGTTTTATCATATGTATCCGCATAACTTGTATTAATACCTGTCATATAATCCATATTAATCTCCATTCCTGCAAATGCATAGACTTAATTATCTCTTAAGTGCATTTGCCTGTTCCATCATAGTATCTGTTGTTGTTATAGCCTTAGAGCAGAGTTCGTATGCTCTCTGTGCTGTTATAAGGTTAACCATCTCTGTTGCAACTTCAACATTAGATGCCTCAAGATAATTCTGTCTTAACTCACTCTTCTTGCCAACATCATCTGTTTCCTCATTAAGTGGAATACCAGATGCATCCGTTTCTGCAAGATAAGTGCCTCCAAGCTTCTCAAGACCTGATGGGTTAGTGAACTGGAAAAGTCCTATCTTAATTCCGATATTCTCAAGATTACCATCATCACCCGGATACTGGATATTACCTTCCTCATCAACTTTTACCTTTGATGCATTATAATCATCTGTAAGTACTATTGGCTGTCCATCTGTACTTAATACAGGATAGCCATCTGCCGTACATAACATCATACCTTCTGTTGCTGTTGAGAAATAAAAGTTACCATTACGTGTGTATACTGTATCTCCGTTCTCATTCTGTACTGCAAAGAAGCCATCACCATTAATAGCAAAGTCTGTTGAACTTTCACTCGCATTCATAGCGCCCTGTGTATAATGTGATGTAACCGATACTACTCTTGAACCAAGTCCAACCTGTGCAGATACTGGCTTATTTTCTCCATTGGCTGATGTTGTCTTCGCCTGAAGATTCTGATATAACAATGACTTGAATTCTGTTGATTCTGACTTATAACCTACTGTATTAACATTAGCAAGGTTATTCGATATTGTATCTACACTTGTCTGCTGCGCCATCATACCCGATGCAGCAGTCCATAATGATCTCATCATAGTGCTTATTCCTCCTGATTATCATACAAAGCAATTATACTTTATATATATTTTGTATGATATATAAACATTTTAATATATGACGTCTTAAGCTTAATTTAACTTCATCTCTTCCTTCCGGAATTCACCTAAAACACAACAACTACTTAAATACGTGGCACAATTCACTTCCGCCACACACAGCCTGTTGCAGCTACACATAAATGTGAGCTTACCTGGGCTGATATTTATGAATTAATCTGCATTATAAAGCTGTCCATTATAAACAGGATCTACAACTCAGATATGCTGACCATCTTTCCTAACATCTCATCTATGGCGTTGACAATCTTCTGATTACTTTCATACTCTCTGGATATATTAATCATATCGACCATTTCTGTCACAACATTAATATTAGATGCCTCAATATATCCCTGATTAACTGCTGCTGTGGAATCAGTTGTAACTGCTCCGTCAACTGCCCTATAGAGATTCTCACCATAAGCCTCTATGTAGTTATAATCTTCAAAATCAACAATTCCAAATGTATCTACATACTGTCCATCCGCATATATACCTCCTGTCGAATCGACTGTAAGCTGCGATACATCTGTAGGAAGTTGTATAGGGTTGCCGCCTTCACCCAATACATAATCACCATCCTTGGTAACCAGATAACCCTCCTGATTCATCTGGAAAGATCCATCCCTGGTATAAAGTGTTGATGTTTCACCTGCTTTATTAGTAAATGAGATAGAGAAAAATCCCTGTCCTGAAAGTGCGAAATCGTAATCGCTGTCTGTGTTTCTAAGGGAACCCTGATCCCAGCTTCTGTATGTTTCTCCTATCTTTGCACCAAGACTCATGCTGCCTATACTCTGATTCATATAGCCAACTGTAGCATCATTAATCTTAATTCCGTATACAGAATCAAAGCTCTGTGTTGTAACGCCTTCCTTCTTATATCCGGTTGTTGTTGCATTTGCAAGATTATTCGACACTATATCAAGTCTTCTCTGCTGATTCACTAATCCTGTGTAAGCAGTATATAAACCTCTTACCATACCTGACCTCTTTTCCTAATCTTCTCTGTAACCTGCAAGGAATTCTATGAACTTACCTGTTCCTATGGCAACTGCTGTCATAGGGTCTTCTGCTGTCATAGTGTTAATTCCTGTCTTTGATTCTATAAGTTCTTCTAATCCTGAAAGGAGACTTCCGCCACCTGTAAGAACGATACCTCTGTCTGCGATATCTGATGCAAGTTCTGGTGGTGTCTTCTCTAACACGCTGTGAACTGCCTCAACTATCTGTGATGTAGCTTCCTTTAAAGCTTCCTCTGTCTCTTCTGAAGTTACCTCAACTGTCTTTGGAAGACCTGTAACAAGGTTACGTCCTCTTACATTCATCTTGACAACCTCTGGACGTGGATAAGCTGAACCAATCTTTATCTTAATATCTTCTGCTGTTCTTTCACCGATAAGAAGATTATGCTTCTTTCTCATATATCTTACAAGTGCTTCATCAAAGTCATCACCTGCAATCTTGATAGAAGTACTTACAACTGTACCTCCAAGTGAAATAACAGCGATATCTGTAGTACCACCACCAATATCAACTATCATATTACCGCAAGGTCTTGATATATCAATACCTGCACCGATAGCTGCTGCTATAGGTTCCTCAATAATAGCAACCTCTCTTGCACCTGCCTGAAGAGTTGCATCCTCAACTGCCTTCTTCTCTACTTCTGTAACACCAGAAGGCACACATACACTTATTCTAGGCTTCTTAAGCATTCTTCTTCCGATAGCCTTCTGGATGAAGTACTTAAGCATCTTCTCTGTAACTGTATAATCTGAAATAACGCCCTGACGAAGTGGTCTTACCGCCACGATATTACCAGGTGTTCTACCAAGCATCAGACGGGCTTCCTCGCCGATAGCCTTTATCTTATTAGTATCTCTGTCAAATGCGACAACTGAAGGTTCCTTTAAAACCACACCTTTTCCTTTTATAAAAACAAGCACACTTGCCGTTCCTAAATCTATTCCAATATCTTTTGATCCCCACGTAAAAAATTTCATAAAATTCATTTTATCTAAACTCCTCCCTACTTGTCTTATATACCAATTTAAGAAAACATTTTTGAAAATATACTAGTATAATTCATATTACCTATAACCAAATGATCTAATAGTTGTATTCCCATTAGCTCAGATATTTCGTATAATTGTTCTGTAAAGACTATATCTTGTTTGCTTGGCGTTGAATCTCCACTAGGATGATTATGTACTACTATAATTTTAGGTGCTTTCATTTTTATTGGTTCTGATAAAATATCTTTTATTGAAACATTAGCAAAATTACTTCCACCTGTTGCTATATCTTTTATTTTTTGTATTTCATTTTTATTATTTAAAACAATAATTTTTACTTTTTCACTTTTTTCAAATTTCAATTCACTCATTAATATTTTAGCTAAATCATGTGGCTGTTTTATGGTTATAGCCTTATAATTTGATGTTTTAAACATTCTAATTGCT
>OGGV01001501.1_pt1 | contig 10978 bp, 10 predicted proteins | sample 1571301 | NCBI WGS metagenome assembly OGGV01 (sample SAMEA2582072, study PRJEB24529) | metagenome | biome: Human gut stool | place: China | collected 2011
ATAACCTTAATACAAAGCGTGCATTAGTAGAAGAAGGCGGTACTATTGAGTGGGTATCAGGTTCATTTGGCTCACATGTTTCATACCTTTATCCTATGAGTGTATTAAACGGAGAAGGTGCGAGAGCAGAATTTACAGGAATAACATTTGCTGGAAAAGGACAGAATCTTGATACAGGTACAAAAGTTGTACATAATGCACCTAAGACGACATCATATGTCAATACAAAGTCAATTTCAAAAGATGGCGGCATAAGTACATTCAGAAGCTCTGTTGTTGTAAAACCACAGGCAAAGCAAAGCAAGTCTGCAGTATCATGCCAGTCACTTATGCTTGATGATATTTCCCGCTCAGATACAATTCCGGCAATGGATATAAGAACAAAGGATGCTGATGTCGGACATGAAGCAAGAATTGGAAGAATCAGCGATGAGGCTGTATTCTATCTTATGTCGAGAGGTATTTCCGAGGAAGAGGCAAGAGCAATGATTGTAAGTGGTTTTGCCGATAATGTATCAAAAGAACTTCCTCTTGAATATGCAGTTGAAATGAATAATCTTATCCGCCTTGAAATGAAGGGCAGCATAGGTTAATGATGCAGAAATGGAGAGTAATATGGATATTAAGATAAATGAATTGTCAGCAAAAACATTTAACTGGCTGGGAATGAATGAAAGCGTTGTCAAAGATGTGCCGGAATTTGAGTGCGGAAGCATGGTTGTGACAACTCCTGACGAAGTTACATGTGAAAGAGAACTTGTGGACAGTATTGCACTTTCCGGCATTGACAAAGAAACAAGTGGCATGGGACGAGATATTGATGAACTTATAAGTGATTCAGGCGTAAACAGCTTTGTTTTAAAGACAAAACCGGGAATTACATCGTCAAAACCGGCTATAGTAAAAGTGCCTGCTGATGCGGGAACAATTAACAAGCTTGTTATTGAGACGGATAAGGACAGCATAATAACTGTTGTGATGGATTATCTTTCAGACAGTCTGCATGATGAAGAAAAAAATAAAATGTTTGGTGTCCAGACAAGAATACAGGCTGGAAGCGGCTCAAAAGTTAATCTTGTCCAGCTGTTAAGACATTCTTCAGATTATTCATGCCTTAATGATATCGGGGCGGTTCTTGATGATAATGCACGACTTAACATAGTACAGGTTATACTTGATGGCGATAAAAATTATATGGGTTGCCGTGTTGTTCTTAAAGGAAAAGGAAGTTCATTAAAGACTGATATCGGTTATATGGTAAACAATGACGGCAGACTTGATATGAACTATGAAGCCGTTCACGAAGGAAAAGTTACAGAGAGTGAAATAAATGCAGCCGGTGTATTGAAAAACGGTGCATTTAAGCTGTTCAGAGGTACAATTGATTTTAAGAAAGGGGCAGCCGGTGCTGTAGGTAACGAAAAAGAGGATGTGCTCTTGCTTGATGATAATGTTGTAAACCAGACAATTCCTATTATTTTATGTGCTGAGGAAGATGTTGAAGGTAACCATGGTGCAACAATAGGTGAGCTTGATGAGCAGATAATGCTTTATATGCAGGCAAGAGGTCTCAGCCGTGAACAGGTATATGAAGAAATGTCAAAGGCAAGAATTAAGGCAGTATGTAATCTTATACCGGATGAGGATACTAAAAATATGATGAGTGATTACCTTGAAGGTGAACAGTTACTTGAAAATGGAGGCGAGCAGGAGAATGAATAAAGAGCAGTTCAGACAACAGGGGATTGAAATAAGAAAAGATTTTCCGCTTTTTAATTCTGCTGATGTTGTATATCTTGACAATGCTGCAACTTCACAAAAGCCTGAATGTGTAATACAGGCAGAGCGTGATTTCTATGAAAAGTCAAATGCAAATCCGCTTCGAGGTCTTTACGCACTTGCTGAGAAAGCAACAAAAGAGTATGAAGATGCAAGAAAGACAGTTGCAGATTTTATCGGTGCAGCAGATTCATCAGAAATCATATTTACAAGAAATGCAACTGAAGGACTTAATCTTGCCGCATACTGCCTTTCACAGATAATGTTAAAAGAAGACGATGAGATTGTTGTAAGCATCATGGAACATCACAGCAATCTTTTACCATGGCAGCAGGCCGCAAGAAGAACAGGTGCGGTTCTTAAATTTATTGAATGTTCAAAAGACGGCGTTATAACAGATGAAGCTTTTGAAAATGCTATAACAGATAAGACGAAAATAGTTGCAATGACACAGATTTCCAATGTACTTGGAAGTAAGAATGATATAAAGAAATATGCTTCATATTGCCATGACAGAGGAATTGTTTTTGTTGCTGATGGAGCACAGAGTGTTCCGCATATTCCTGTTAATGTCCAGGAACTTGGAGTGGACTTCCTTTCATTTTCGGGACATAAAATGTTTGCACCTATGGGAATTGGCGTATTATATGGAAGGAAATCACTTCTTGAGCAGATGCCACCATTTCTTTATGGTGGTGAAATGATTGAATCCGTTACAAGAGAAAGTGCGGTATATGCGGAGGTTCCTCACAAGTTTGAAGCGGGAACAGTTAATGCGTCAGGTGCGGTTGCACTGGCAGAGGCGATAAGATATATCAACAAAACCGGATTTGATGTTATACAGGAAAGAGAAGATTATCTTACAAAGTATGCTTTTGAAAAAATGACAGCCGTAAATGGTGTGCATATTATAGGCTCGCCTGATGCATCATCACATCACGGAATATTATCATTTACACTTGACGGAGTACATCCGCATGATGTAGCATCTATACTTGATGCAGATAATATAGGAGTGCGTGCCGGACACCACTGTGCACAGCCGCTTCTTGCATATCTTGGTATTTCTTCATCTACAAGAGTGAGTCTTGCATTTTACAATACATGTGAAGAAATAGATACATTTGTGGATAGTCTTTCACAGATAAGGAGACAGATGGGTTATGGAGAATAAGACATTCTATAATGAGGTACTGACAGACCACAATCTTCATCCTGGTCATAAGCATGCACTTGATGATGCCAATATGATTCTTGAGGGGGTTAATCCAAGCTGTGGTGATGACATTTTTCTCAATCTTAAATTTGAGGACGGAGTTATCAAAGATGGTTCATTTCAGGGTGACGGCTGTGCTATATCACAGGCTTCAGCTGATATGATGCTTGATCTGATTGTTGGAAAAACAAAAGAAGAAGCTTTACAGCTTGCTGATATTTTTTTGAGAATGATAAAGGGTGAAGCATCAGATGATGAAATTGACCAGCTTGAGGAAGCATCAGTATTAAAGGATATTTCGCATATGCCGGCAAGAGTAAAATGTGCTGTGCTTGGATGGCGTACATTAAATGAAATGTTTAAAGATGGTAAATAAGTACTATTGGTGAGCTTATATTTCCCTGTTACATTTACAGCTAATATATTTAGGTGTTATAATTATATGCAACAAAGATGTATTAGCTAATGATGTAATCAGGGGATTTTATTTTATGAAACAGAAGAAAAACGGTTTGTTTATTACAATGATGCTGCTTTTGATATCGTTGGCTTTTATTGTGACGGTATCAGTTGTATTTAATAATATAAAGACAAATCTTGAAAGCGAAATTATTTCGAGTCTCAGTGAGGAAGCTGAAGAGAATGCAGCTTTGATTAAAAAAGAGATTGATGCAAAATTTGGTGTATTGCAAAGTTTTGCAAATGAATTATCGTCAACAGGTGATGAGATTGCAGAGATTCGCGATATGCAGAGTTTCGTTGAAGTGTATAATTTTAGAAGAATGGGATTTGTTGACCTTAATGGTATTGCGAAGACGACAGATGGATTTGAAAAAGATTTGTCATTCAGGGAATTCTATCAGGTTGGTCTTAAAGGTGAATCATTTATTACAGAATCGCTTCAGGATACTGTAGGTGATTATACAGAAGATATGATAAATATTGTCAACTCTTTCCTGTATGGCATCGTCATCTCAGCGTTCCTGTATATGATAATAAAGGTGAGATTAAGGGCGTGTTGTTTGCTACATATCTTACAGAAAAATTTCACGAAGTGATATTTTCAGATTCATTTCAGGGTGAAGGATATACATATATTGTTGCCGGCGATGGTGATGTAATATCATCATATGGTGACGGGATGCAGAAAGAATATGATAATATTTTCATATATACAGGTGATGCGGCACAATATGACGATGCCATACAGGAAAAAGTTGAAAATGATATGCGGGAGAAGCTTAGCAGGGTTGGTATAGGTGTTAATGAGGATAACGATAAGTATTTTTATTGCTATAAACCACTCGAGATTGAGTCTGCTGATATGAACTGGTATATTTTCTCTATTGAACCAAAGAGTGTTCTTGATGAAAGAATGCATCCTATAATGAGAGATATACAGTTTCTTACAGTTATCCTTATATGTATCCTTGTTATGGCTAATATTATATTCTTATATTACAATGTAAGAAGAAGACAGGAATTATTCAGGCTTGCATATAAAGATAGTATTACAGGTGGAGATAATTTCTCAAATTTCAAGGAAAAAGCAAAGAAGTATGAAAATACAGAAGGATATGTAATTGCACTTGATATAAGTGAGTTTAAGCTCGTCAATAATGTATGCGGCAACGCCCGTGGTGATGAAGTATTAAAGGCTATATGGGATGTCATACTGGCTAATTGCAATGATAATGAGCAGGCAGCCAGAGTTAATGCTGACAGGTTTGTAATATTTTGGATTGAAAGAAGCAAAAAGACAGTTACTTACCGTATCGAAAAGCTGATAAATGAGATTGAAGGCATATCAGAGCAGTTGAGCGTGCCTAGATTGTATCCTGTAATAGGAATACGTGCTGTAGAAAAGCTTGATGATGCAGATAAACGTTATGGTGAGGCATTGAGAGCTAAAGCACTTGTAAAGAACAGACGTGACCGTCATTATGCTTTTTATGATGAGATTGATTATGATACAATAGTTGAGAATAAAAACCTGGAGAATGGTTTTGAGAAAGCACTTGCAGATAAGAAATTTGAAGTGTGGTATCAGCCTAAATTTAACTCACATACAGGTAAAATAGTTGGCTCAGAGGCACTTATCAGATGGCGTGCGGACGATGGTTCACTTATTTCACCCGGACGGTTTATTCCTTTGTTTGAAAAAAATGGTAATATAATAAGACTTGATGAATATGTATTCCGTGAAGTGTGCAGACAGCAGAAAGAATGGCAGAAAGAAGGGATTCAGATACTTCCTGTATCTGTAAACATTTCCAGGTTCAGCCTCTACTATTCAAATGTTGTAGAAAAATATGAGAGGATAATTAACTATTATGATGTGGATCATAAGTATGTACAGATAGAGATTACAGAGAGTGCAATAATTGAAAATACTGTGATTGTTGAACTTATACAGAAATTCCATGATGCAGGTTTCGATATTCTTCTGGACGATTTTGGAAGTGGATATTCATCACTTGCATCTCTTAACCAGATGCCATTTGATACAATTAAGCTTGATAAAAGCCTTGTTGATTATGTTGGCAATGAAAATGGTGAGAAGCTTCTTAAATTTATTGTACAGCTTGTCCAGAGTCTTGGAATGAAGATAACAGCAGAAGGGGTAGAATATAAAGAACAGCTTGATTTTCTTGAAAATCTTAACTGTGATGACATACAGGGGTTCTATTTTTCAAAACCTCTTATGTTAGCAGATTTTTCAGCAAAACTGACGGAAAATAATTAATAAATAAAACTATTGAAATGCTAGGAAATAAAGTGATAAGCGGATGCCTGAAGCATCCGCTTATATTATGAAAGAGGATAGAATCTATGCTTACACAATTTTCAAGAACAGAGCTTCTGCTTGGTAAAGAAGCAATGGATAAACTTGCAGCTTCAAGAGTTGCGGTGTTCGGAGTCGGCGGAGTCGGCGGATATGTATGCGAGGCACTTGTGAGAAGTGGTGTCGGTGCATTTGACCTGATAGATGATGATAAGGTTTGTCTTACAAACCTTAATAGACAGATAATTGCGACAAGAAAAACAGTCGGGCAGTATAAAACAGAAGTTATGCGTGACAGAATCCTTGAAATTAATCCTAAGGCGGATGTGAGAATTCACAAATGTTTTTTTCTGCCTGAAAATGCAGATGAATTTCCATTTGATGAGTATGACTATATAGTTGATGCAGTTGATACTGTTACAGCAAAAATTGAGCTTGTAATGAAAGCCAACGAGATGAATATTCCGATTATAAGCAGCATGGGAGCAGGAAATAAACTTGAACCAAGCATGTTTCAGGTGGCTGATATATATAAGACAAAGGTATGCCCTCTTGCAAAAGTTATGCGAAGAGAGTTAAAAAAACGTGGAATTAAGAAGCTGAAAGTTGTATATTCAGAAGAAAAGCCGATAAGACCTCTTGAAGATATGGCGATAAGCTGTCATACAAACTGCATATGTCCACCTGGTGCACAGCATAAATGCACGGAGAGAAGAGTTATTCCGGGCAGTACAGCATTTGTTCCGTCTGTTGTTGGACTTATAATAGCAGGTGAAGTTGTTAAAGATTTATGTGATTATAAAAGACGTGACGAATAAAGCAAGGAGAATTTATGGCAGATATTACGGAAAACCAGCAGATTAAATATGAAAAGCTGAAGCAGTATATTAAAGAATTAGGCTCTGTTGCAGTGGCATTTTCAAGTGGAGTTGATTCTACGTTTTTGTTAAAGGCAGCACATGATGTGCTCGGTGATAACGCCATAGCTGTCACAGCACGTTCATGTTCATTTCCTAAAAGAGAACTCAATGAGGCAGTGGATTTCTGCAAAAAAGAGGGAATAAGACATTTTATATGTGATTCTGAGGAATTAAAAATAGAAGGATTTGCCCAGAATCCGAAAAACAGATGTTATCTTTGTAAACATGAACTTTTTGAAGAAATCAAAAAAATTGCTGATGAAAATGGAATTGCATGTATTGCAGAAGGCTCCAATATGGACGATAATGGGGATTACAGGCCAGGACTTAAAGCAGTTGCCGAGCTTGGCATAAAGAGCCCATTAAGAGAGAGCAAAATGACAAAGGACGATATAAGAGCATTGTCAAAAATGCTGGGACTTCCTACATGGAACAAACAGTCATTTGCCTGTCTTTCTTCAAGATTTGTATATGGAGAGACTATTAATGAAGAGAAACTGGGAATGGTAGACAAAGCAGAGCAGCTTCTTCTTGATATGGGATTTCATCAGGTAAGAGTAAGAATTCATGGTATGATGGCAAGAATTGAAATTGAACCGGCTGAATTTGATAAACTTATGAAAGAAGAAAACAGATTTAAAATTGTGCAGGAATTTAAAAAGTATGGTTTTACATATGTTACATTGGACCTTTTGGGATACAGATGTGGAAGTATGAATGAGACACTTAAAGACGAGGAGAAAAGATAAGTGAAAATTAGCAGTATTGTGGGAAAAGACAAATTGACACTGTCATTTGAAGTATTTCCGCCTAAGACGGATTCAGATTTTGAAAAAGTTAAAGAAGCTGCTTTTGGAGTGGCAGCAATAAAGCCGGCATATATAAGTGTTACATATGGTGCCGGTGGAAGTACAAGCACAAATACGCTTGCAATAGCAAAAGGAATTCAGGAAAAATATGGTGTTGCAACAATTGCACATCTTACATGCGTTGGAGCATCAAAAGATTCAATTATAAAATCACTTTCTGATATGAGAGATGCAGGAATAGAAAATGTACTTGCACTTCGTGGTGATAAGCCTAAGTGGTTTGATGGAGAACCTTTTAAAGAATACAAATATGCATCTGAACTTGTATCAACAATAAAAGAGTTTGGTGGTTTTTCTGTAGGTGGTGCATGTTATCCTGAAGTACACCCTGATTCAGCAAACAGACAGGAAGATATAATTAATCTTAAAAAGAAGGTTGATGCCGGATGTGAATTTCTTACAACACAGATGTTTTTTGATAACAGCGTTTATTATGATTTTGTTGAAAATGTGCGTAAAGCAGGAATTGATGTGCCGGTAATTCCGGGAATAATGCCTATTACAAGAGAATCACAGATTGAAAATGTAATAAAACTTTCAGGCTGTAAGATGCCACAGCAGTTTATTAAAATTGTAGACAGATTTAAAGAAGACAAAGCATCAATGAAGCAGGCAGGAATTATATATGCGACACAACAGATACTTGATTTATATGCAAACGGAGTGAAAAACGTCCATGTATATTCAATGAATGATTCATCTGTTGCAGGTGCAATTTACAATAATCTGTCTGATATTTTATCAATGTAAATAACGGAGTGCAGAGTATGAGTATATCAGTAAAAAGAATGAAAAAACTTTTAAAAGATGATTATCAGATTATAGATATAAGAAGTGCTGCTGAGATTGCACACGGCGAAATTCCGGGAGCAGTAATCGTGGCATCTGAAAATGTACTTGATAATAAAAATATAGATTATTCTAAAAAACTCATTATATGTTGTGCAAGAGGCGAGAAAAGCGAGGAGACAGCCAGGCTTTTACAGTCGGAAGGTTACGATGCACAAAGTCTTGAAGGTGGATTTGGGGCATGGCTTCTTGATAAAATGAGCATGACTGATGAAAATGAGAAGGCTTTTGAAGTAGAAAAGAGTCTCCGTAAAAAATTCAGAAAAGAAATATGGTCAAAGTTCACAAAGGCCGTAAATACATATGAGCTTGTGAAACCGGGTGATAAAATAGCGGTTTGTATTTCAGGCGGAAAAGATTCAATGCTTATGGCAAAATGTTTTCAGGAATTAAAGCTTCATGACAAGTTTGATTTCGATGTGAAATTCCTTGTTATGGATCCGGGCTACAGTCCGAGAAACAGGCAGGTAATAGAGGAAAATGCAAGGATTCTTAACATACCGATTACCGTGTTTGAATCTGATATTTTTGAGTCTGTATACAATATTGAAAAATCACCTTGTTATCTGTGTGCGAGAATGAGAAGAGGACATCTTTATGCGTATGCTAAAGAACTCGGATGTAATAAGATTGCACTTGGACATCATTATGATGATGTTATAGAGACGATACTTATGGGAATGCTTTACGGTGCACAGGTACAGACAATGATGCCTAAACTTCACAGCACGAATTTTGAGGGAATGGAGCTTATCCGCCCACTCTATCTTGTGAGAGAAGATGATATAAAAGCATGGCGTGATTATAATGGACTTAATTTTATCCAGTGTGCATGCAAATTCACAGATACATGCACAACATGCAATAATGAAGAAAACCAGTCAAAGCGGGTTGAAATCAAGGAACTGATAAAAAAATTGAAGCAGGTTAATCCTCATGTTGAGAGTAATATTTTCAGAAGCGTTGAAAACGTTAATATTGACACAGTTGTTGCTTATAAGCAGAACGGTGTAAAGCATAATTTCCTTGATGAGTATGATAATAAATAAAATTTTCGGATATAAGTTTTTGGTCTTTTGGGAGTGAATGAGAATGATTTATCTTGATAATGCCGCAACAACAAAAGTAAGCAAAAAAGTTTTAGAGTCAATGATGCCGTATTTTTCGGAAATTTACTGCAATCCTTCGGCTGCATACAGCTTTGCAACGAAGGGCAGGATTGCGATTGAAGAAGCGAGAAATCATGCGGCAAAGCTGATAGGTGCTTCTGATATGGAAATATATTTCACAAGCGGTGGAAGTGAATCTGATAATTGGGCGATTAAGGCTGTAGCAGAATCATTTTCTGATAAAGGGAAACATATTATTACAACAAAAATTGAGCATCATGCAGTGCTTCATACATGTGAATATCTTGAAAGACATGGATTTGATATAACATATCTGAATGTTGATTCAGATGGCAAAGTAAGATTGGATGAACTTAAAAAATCGATAAGAGAAGATACAATTCTTATTTCAGTAATGACAGCAAATAACGAAATAGGAACAATACAGCCGGTTGCAGAAATCGGTAAAATAGCACATGAAAAAGGAATACTTTTCCATACAGATGCAGTTCAGGCATATGGACATATACCAATTAATGTTGAAGAGATGAATATTGATTTGCTGTCTGCAAGCGGACATAAGTTTAATGGTCCTAAGGGTGTCGGGATAATGTATATAAGAAAAGGAGTGAAAATCCGTTCATTCATACATGGCGGTTCGCAGGAGCGTGGCAGACGTGCCGGAACTTATAATGTACCGGGAATTGCAGGGCTTGGAACAGCGGCAAAGCTTGCCATGGAAAATATGGCAAAACGTGCTGAAAAAGAAAAAGAATTAAGAGATTATTTTATTGACAGAATATCTGCGGAAATTCCATATACTGTATTAAACGGACACAGAGAAGACAGGCTTCCTAACAATATTAATTTCTGTTTTCGATTTGTTGAGGGTGAGTCAGTACTTATAATGCTTGACCAGGCAGGAATCTGTGCATCGAGCGGTTCAGCGTGTACATCCGGTGCAATAGACCCGTCGCATGTTCTTCGTGCAATAGGTTTAAGCGATGAGATGGCACATGAATCACTCCGCCTCACTTTGTCATATGAGAATACAAAGGAAGAGATAGATACAGTAGTTGGGGAACTGAAGCGGATAGTTGAAAGACTTCGTGGAATGTCTCCGGCTTATAAGGCATTTTTAGGTGGGGAAAAAGAGTGAGTTTTGTAATTTGTAATATAATTGGTTAATAATTTTAAAATTGCTGTCGATATATTAAACACAAGGATGGTACTTTATTTCAACGGATTGATGTGAAATGGAGTGCTATCCTTTTTTATTTATTTACTGTTCGGACCTATTTGGAGAACAGGGTGGCTGTGAATGACGGAGCGGCCACGGAAAGGAGTTATATGGAGGTCAGCACAAGATATGCAAACGGTTTTTTGAATGAATATGGACAGGATTTGCATAAGGAAGAGAAAACGGAGTATGATTTTGCTTCGGAACTAAA
>OGGV01001523.1_pt1 | contig 10824 bp, 9 predicted proteins | sample 1571301 | NCBI WGS metagenome assembly OGGV01 (sample SAMEA2582072, study PRJEB24529) | metagenome | biome: Human gut stool | place: China | collected 2011
GCTCCGAACGAAGTTCCTGCCCCTGTTTGTGCAGCGGCGTTGACGAAAAGTCGGTATCACGTTCGGTCGGCTCATGCAATTTTCAAGGTTCGGGTATGAAGAATTGCAGGCCGGTCGCCCGGCTGCAAATTCTCTCGGGAAATAAAGAAAACCGCCCCGCAAAAGACCAAAGGATTTTGTCGGAGGAAAGCGGCGGCAAAATGGTTCGGTGCGGTTGCGGGGCGGCTGTTTAGCATACTAAAGTGGCCGGGATGGGTAAGAGAATACCATGAGAGGTGGTATTCTGTCAAGCAGGTAACTTGCAATTTAACAGAGACCACAAAGTGTAATCTTTTCTATTGTTAAAGATGCACGAAGATTTTCTGGACCTGTTACAAAAAGCAGCCACCTAGGCAACGCACAGCATTGCTCGCATGGCTGCGGAAACGGGAGATTTTTACTTATTTTCCAGCTGATCCAGCTTTTTGTAGAGGGCGATCATCTCCTCAACCATCGTCTTGGTCAGCTCGGCGCTCATTAGCTGATCCTCGGCATGTGCCAGTACCAAGCGGACGGTGGTCTCGACGCCCTGGCCCTCAGCCTCGATCATGGCTGCATGGGCGTGGTGTCCTTCTACAAAGTAGCCGTCGGCTTCTTTGAAGAGATTTTCGGCCTCATCGTATTTGCCCTCTTTGGCCTTATAAAGGGCCTCCATAAAGGTGCTCTTGGCGCTGCCAGCTGCGGTGATCAATTGAAAAACTTGCAGCTCTTCCTGTTCCGTCATTTCTGCCATAGTGATATCTCCTTTGTACCGTTTTTACGTATTGTTTATGCGAGGTCTTCGCCGTTGGAAGCGATGACCTTTTTATACCAATAGAAACTGTCCTTGCGGCTGCGGGCCAGGGTACCATGGCCCGCATCGTCCCGGTCTACATAGATGAAGCCGTAGCGCTTTTTCATCTCGCCGGTGCCGGCCGAGACCAAGTCGATGCAGCCCCAAGGGGTATAACCCATCAGAGGGATGCCGTCTTCCTCCACCGCGGCTTTGAAGGCCCGAATGTGCTCTCGCAGGTATTCGATGCGGTAACTGTCGTGGATGGAACCGTCCGTCTCAACGGTGTCCGTTGCGCCCAGGCCATTCTCCACAATGAACAGCGGCTTCTGGTAGCGGCCGTAGAGCAGCCGCAGCGTCAGCCGCAGGCCCATCGGGTCCACCTGCCAGCCCCACTCGCTGGAGGGCAGGTAGGGGTTGACCACGCCAGCCACCACATTGCCTTTGGCCTGGCCTGCCTCGGTGGGACGGCCTGCCTGCACCATCGACATATAGTAGCTGAAGCCGATGTAATCCACCGTACCGCGGCGCAGCAGGTCGAGGTCGCCCGGCTCCATCTGGATAGCTATGCCGTGGCGCTCCAGATTTTTCAGCAGGTGGGGCGGATATTCGCCGCGGGACTGCACGTCGGCGAAGGCCAGCATGGTGGACATCATGTCGTCAGCGGCCTTAGCGTCCAGTGGGTGACAGGTTTCGGGGTAGACCACGCCGAACAGGGTCATGCAGCCGATTTTGTTTTCCGGATCGATCTGGTGGCCCAGCAGCACCGCTTTGGCGCTGGCTACAAACTGGTGATGGGCTGCCTGGTAGATGACTTGCTCCCGATTTTCGCCGGGAGTAATCAATAGGCCGGCCGGGTTCCAGGGGCCAAATTCGATGGCGTTGATCTCGTTGAAGGTCATCCAGTATTTGACCTTGCCTTTGTATTCGGTGAAGATGGTGCGGCAGTAGCGCTCGAAGAAATCCACCAGCTTGCGGCTGCGCCATGCGCCGTATTTCTGCACGAGGCCGAGGGGCATCTCGTAGTGGCTGATGGTCACCACCGGCTCAATGCCGTACTTATGACACTCGTCAAACAGGTCATGGTAGAATCGGAGGCCGGCGGGGTTGGGAGAGGGTTCGTCCCCCTGAGGGAAGATGCGGCTCCACGCAATAGAAGTACGGAAGCACTTGAATCCCATCTCGGCAAAGAGCTTGATATCCTCCTTGTAGCGGTGGTAGAAGTCGATCCCTTCGTGGTTAGGGTAGTAGAGGCCATCCACCACACCGTCGGTGATCTGGCGCTTTTTGTCCTTGCTGCCGATGGTCATCACGTCGGCGATATTTAGACCCTTTCCGTCCTCGCGGTAAGCGCCCTCGCACTGGTTGGCGGCCACCGCGCCGCCCCACAAAAAGTCTTTGGGAAGGCTCATGGATTTTGCTCTCCTTTCGTTTTCGGCTTATTCTTGGAACAGTTTCATAAAATGGAGATACTGCCGCCGACTGATGATCCGCTTGACCCGCACTTCGTCGGTGATCAGGGCGGTGGTCAGCTGGTAAAACTTCTGGGTTTGGGCCGAGGCGGAGTCATAGATAGCCACTAGGATCACAAGCTGGACCTTGTTGACCGACCAGAGGACGGGCTTGTCCAGAATGCCGACGCAGACCACGTTCTCATTGACTAGGTTGTCAGCCGGGTGTGGGATGGCCACCAGGTGGCCGAAGTCGGTGCCGCCCATCGCCTCCCGCTCCAGCACCGAGTCACAGAAGCCCTCAGGCAGGGGGTAAACTTTGCCCATCAGCTGACACATCTGCCGGATGACTTCCTCCCGTGTGTTTCCCTGCACATGCGGGAAGAACAGATCGGGCCGATAGTAGTCTTTCAGGAAGTTGACGCTGCCCAGTTCCAGCTGCCTGCGGACCTGCGGCACATCGCTGGCGTCGAGGAAGTTGCCGATCTGGTAGATAGGGACGGCGGTCGCGGTCTGCAGCGGCACGGTAGTAAAGACGTAGTCCACCCGGCTCAAGTCATATCGCTCGAATTCGTACATGCTACACACATCCAGTCGGTCGATGTAGACTCCGAACTCGTTGCGGAAACGGAAGGCCAGCAGTCGGCTGCTAGCCTTGCCCGTCATACAGACCAGAAGGATGTTCTTTTTCTCAATCTGCGCTTTAAGAGATTCCAGTGCCATTTCCAGAATAATGGCAAAGTATCCCGTCTCGGATTCGGGCACTGGCCTGCTATAGAATTTTTCGTACTCAGCCATAGCACGCTGGGCCATCGCAAAGGCGAAGGGGTAGTTCTGCTTGATCTCTTCCAGGATGGGGTTCTCCATCTGGATGCCGTACTTCATCCGTATGTTGAAGGTGACGATGTGGTTGTACAGCGAGATGCGGACGTTGAGATTATCGCGAAAATTAAGGTTGTAGACCCGCTGCACGCAATCCAGCAAGATGGTGGTCAGCCGGTTGACGTTTTCCTGGACCACTGGACTGGACTGGGGATGGTAGCCCTCGCCCAAGCTGCGCCGTCCTGCGATGTAAATGGCAATGTACATCGTCTCGGCCGGTTCCGGCGCAATTTCGATGCCCGCCTGACACAGCCTGTCGGCCAGCATCAGAGCGGCCTGGTATTCAGGCATGGCCTGCACCTGGGCCAGCTCGCCGGGCTTGGCGGCAGCTAGGTGGCCCGCGCCGCTGCGCAGGAAGGCTACATACAGATAGATGACGATGTTCTGAAAAGCTGCCTCCGTAAATTTGATCCGCTGGCGTATCATCATGTCCAGCAGAACCTCGCCGATCCTGGGCAGCATCTCGGCCTGGTCACGCTGGTCAGCAAAGAGGGAGTTTTGAGACTGGACCAGGTAGTCCATATAACAGCGGCGGCGGTCAAATTCACTGCCATGCGCACGCACACCGTAGTGAGGTTTACGCTTCAAGGTAATGTTATACTGCCCCAGAACGAACTCCACCTGCCTCAGCTCGGCCGACAGGGTCTTGCTGGATACATACAACTCCTCGCTGAGGTCATCGAGCTTGAAGTATTCCTCGCCGTCCAAAAAGCAGGCCAGCAGGAAGCGGAAGCGATCCTCTACTGTATTGGGGACGGCGGAGGCCAAAGAGTGCCGGTTTTCGTTGTACCATGTCTCGTAGGCGTTGCGGTCCTCCACTCGGAGGCGGTAGCCGTGGCGTTGGCGCGACTCAACAGTTGCACCGTGACCTTCCAGTTCCGCGCGCAGTTGCCCGATGCGGGTCTGCACAGTACGGCTGCTGGCGCCACTTTTGACAGCCAATGTTTGGGCTGTGAGATAGTCGTTCTCCGACAAAAGAGTGAGCAGGCTCATGAGGTTGCTGTCAAGCATGGCGTTCTTCCTGTTCTTTTTTCACTTCGGCAGCCCGGCGGGCGAAAGTGGTCCGTTCCACATAGTTGGCAGCCAGCCAATCTTTCAGTTCCTGGCTGCACAGAAAATCGGTCTCCATCGGGCGGATGAAGGTATAGGAAGAATGTTCCAGCAGATACTGGTCCAGCCACCCTGGATGAAAAACCAGCACCGAACACTCTTTGCCGCGCAGCCCGGCCTCGTCCTCAAAAACAAACTTGCGCACATCGTAGAGGCCGCGCTCGTCGAGTCGATAGAAAGCAGAGCACTGGATGCCGTGTTCGACCGACCACTGCGGATCCACCGGGTCGCAGTAGAGCAGGCCATTACGGGCAGCCACATTCTTCAACCCCTGGAAAAAGTTGGGCGACATGACCGCGTGTCCTTCGAAGTAAGCGGGATCCCGCCCGGTGATGGCGCGGAAGCGGTCGAGCTGCGCCTGAATCTCCAGTTCCACTTCTTCCAGGACGATGGTATCCTGTTTTCGGGCGCGTATTTCGCGGCTGGTACAGAATTCGCCGCTGGGCTGTACCAGGGAAGGAATACGGGCCGAATCGGTCAGTGGTCGGCCTACGCAGATATTGGTGTGTTGGCCCACCTCGACGCCGATGTCCTTTACTAGCGCATAACCAGCGGCTGCATACGGCATATTGGGCATCAGACCGGTACAGGTGATGACCCCGTCCACGATGGCCTTGCGGATGCCATAATTGACCGCCTCACTGAAACCCAGGTCGTCGGCCCGGAAAATGATCTTCATTTTTCCCTACTCCTTTCGATCACGCACACTCTTTTCTGACACTACCAGTGTACCAGTTCCGCGCCGGTTTTTCCACGAAGTTTTTTGCCGCCGTCAAAGACGATAGCCGGCCCTGCACGTCCTTGGCTTCGTCATTTTTGACAGGAAACAGGAACAAGATTCGTCAGTTTGCACCCAAGCGGCGCGGCTTCACGCTTTGTTTGTCCTCGGCCCATAGCAGAGAGCGAGCTTTGCAAAAAAGTCCTCCAGCAAAAAGCGCACGTCCACTGAATCGTAGACCCGGATAGCCCGCCCACTCCCAGGCAGATAGCGCCCACCGTCCGCGAGGACGGGGGCGGGTTCCATGTGGAAATTCTGCCGCAAGTCGCAGCCCAGCAGGGCCGCCACCACCGGCGAATCGCCAAAGTTCCAGCTCTCCCCCTTGCGCAGAGTATACGGCTCGTTGTTGGTGAGGTTATACTGCTCCATCATGTCGTACAGGTAGCGCCCAACTGTTCCGCAGGGGCGGATTTTGTGGGCTATTTCGGCCATCGTCACCTCCACCGTGCCGTAAACATTGACCGGGAGCTGCCAGAGCGCTACCTCGCTGCCAAAGACAGCGCGTGCGGCTGCCAGGTCCTGCTTCATGTTGAAGTCGCAGCCCCCCTTGGGGTAAGGCATACCGCCGATCCAGACCACCGTCATCTTCCCGGCAATGGCCGGGCAGCGGTTGAGAGCAGCGGCCACGTCGGTCAGCGCGCCCTGTACTGTCACATAGAGGGGACGGGGATCGTCACGCTGTGCTTCCTCGATCAGGAAACGGACCCCCTCTGCGTCCGGCGTATCATGCTCACCGGCAAGTGGGGTCGCGCAGCCGCGCAGCATGGGCACGTCAGTCATCCCGGTGGCTTCCATCAGGGCGGTCAGCATCCGGTAGCTGTTCTCCATCGACTGCCGGTCGCCGTGAGTCTTGCCCTCGTAGTGGGCGGCGATCACCCCGCGCACATCGAAGATGGGGGTCAAAAGCTGATGGACAATGGCAAAGGGATCATCCGCCTCGTTGCTGACGTCGCTGGAGATGACAACGCGAATCTGCTTGCCTTGCGGCAGACATAGGCCCATCCGGTCCAAAATTTCTTTGCGTTTCATTGTAATAAGCCCTCACTTTTCAAAATATGATGTTTTACAAGTTGCTGCCGTTCCCGGCAATCACATCCCGGTACCACCAGCCGGAATCCTTGACGGTCCGTTTCAGTGTCGGGTAGTCCACATAGATCAGGCCATAGCGGCAGCTGTAGCCCGCCGCCCACTCGAAGTTATCGAACAGGCTCCAGACCGAGTAACCAATCACCGGGACACCGTCCTCGATTGCGTGGGCCACCTCCCGCAGATACCGGTGCAGAAAGTCGATGCGCTGCGGGTCATGGACTTTGCCGTCCAGCATCACATGATCCAGCCCCGAATAGCCGTTTTCGGTGATAAGGATAGGCAGATGATACCGCTCATACCAAAACTTGCTGGCGTAATAGAGCACCTTGGGGGTGATGTTCCAAGCCGTGGCCGTCTGGGGACTGCCCTGGTAGGCGTATTCGTCGTATCGGGACGGGTCAGGCACCAGGTCCACCGTGCCCTGATAGCAGTTGTAGGCGTAAAAGTCCAGCGGCTGGGAGACAAGCGCCCATTCCGCATCGGTCATGGTGTAAAGCAAACCGCCGAATTTATCTGCCGCCCAGTCGGGATAGCGTCCCAAAAAGACGGGGTCTGCCCACCAGGTGTTGGACATGATATAGCCCGGATATTCGGACAGAGATTTTTGCCGGGCTTTCTCCACTTCTTCGGGGGAGTCGTCTTTGGGCAGGCAGCAGTCGCCGGTAGGGGCCATACCCACTTTGGCGCCGGGGCAGTTTTTCCGCAGAATCTTCACCGCCCGGCCATGGGCCAGCAGGATGTTTTTAGTCACCGCCATCATGGCGGCATCGTCGTTGTGCTCAAAGGGGGCGTGGACTCCGGCCACCAGTCCCAGCCCACAGAACATCTGCGGCTCGTTGAAGGTCATCCAGTAGGAGACACGGCCGCTGAGGGCCTTCGAGGCCGCGTCCACATAGTTGGCAAACCATTCGACGATCTCAGGGTTCTTCCAGCCGCCTTTTCGATAGAGAGCAGTGGGAAGGTCCCAGTGATAGAGGGTCACCAGAGGCTGGATGCCGTTTGTCAGCAGCTCGTCACAGAGGTCCTGGTAGAATTTCACCCCTGCCTGATTGACCTGGCCCACCCCCTCGGGCAGAATGCGAGGCCAGCTGATCGAGAAGCGGTAGGCTTTCAGGCCCATCTGTTTCATCAGGGCTACGTCCTCTTTCCAGCGGTGATAAAAGTCGATGGAGGTGTCGGCATTTTCGCTGTGGGCGATGCGGCCAGTGCCGTCATGAACCAGCGTGTCCCAGATGGACTCGCCCTTGCCGTCGGCGTTCCAGCCGCCCTCGATCTGGGTGGCCGCAGTGGATGCGCTCCACAAAAAATTTTCAGGAAATTTCGGCATAGTTCTTTCTCCTTTACGGCTTGCTGAGGAAATGCAGCAGCGCCTCTGCCGATGCTTTGGCTCCGCCCAGGGTCTTCATGTCCGCGCTGAATTGCTCCGCCGCAGCCTTGTAGGAGGGCTCAGTGAGAAGCTTCTGGATGGCAGTTTTCAGCGCCTCGCTGGTGATGGCGCTCTTATCCAGAAAGGCAACGCCCAGCCCCAGTTTCTCGATCTGCCGGGCTGTGATGGCCTGCTCCTCCATCTGCGGGATAGCGATCATGGGCACGCCGTAATAAATGGCTTCGCCGGTGCCGCCCATCCCGGCATGGGTGATAAACACCGACGCCTGAGAAAGGATGTCCAGCTGAGGCACCATCTGGCCGACTTCCACATTGGCCGGGATGTCTTTCAGGCTGGCCGGGTCGATGGAGCCGAGGGCGGCAAACACATTGATATCCAGATCCCGGACTGCATCAAACAGGATGGGATAGTATTCGGGCCAGTTGTTGAAGGCGGTGCCCAGGGAGGAATACAGCAGAGGTTTGCCGTTGTCGGGGGCTTTCCAGCTGCCGAAGGCGGTCCGCTTGCCAATCTGAACGCCGGTGAACACAAAACTGTCATCGAAGCTCTCGTAATTGGGCACCAGTTTTTTCTGCATCATGACCAAGTTGAAATCCCCGTGTCCGTCAAAAATCTCTTTTACGGTCATGACCCGGCAGCCATACTTTTCGGCGTAGCCTGCCGCAATACCGGCGGCAGCCTTGCGCAGCGGATGGTCTGCAGGGCAGCTTTCAAAACCGGCGGCCACCGAATAGCTGTCGTTGGAAGGGTAACTGGTGTACAGCATGACATTGGGCACGTTCAGGTTGTCGGCGGCGATGGTGCCGGCGATGCCGGCAAAGTCGTGGACGATGGCGTCGGGCTTATCGTCATGGAGGGTATCGAGGATGGTGTCGATGTAGGCTCCGGCCTCGTTCAAAAAGAGGAAAGGCACCGCAGCTGCCACACCGCCGTCGTCCTCTTTTTTCTCGCCGTCGTTGTGCTTGTCGTTTTCCGCCATCCAGGATGGGACGGCGACAAACTTTGCGCCGGTGGGTTCAATAATGTTCCGAAAAGCCTCGGTCGTAAAATAAGTTACCCGAACGCCCTGTTTGACCAGCTCGGTGACAAGGGCCAGAGTGGGGTTAATGTGGCCAAAGGCCCCAAGGGATACAAACGCAATGTGCATCGTAGAATCCTTTCATTAAAATCATTAAAAGCAGCCATGCAGGCAGCGCACGGCGTCGCCCACATGGCTGCGGGGAAAAAGAGAATAAGAGAATAAGAGAAACGCGCGTTATTGTTCCGCTTCTGCCGCTGCCTTTTCTTCAGCAAGGTACTTCTTATCCTGGATGCGGACAAAGGGCATGAAGATCAGGATGTCGATGATGCAGGCCACGACCTCCAGAATGGCGATGGTGAAGCTTCCATTCAGGATACCCGTGACGCCCATCGGGAAGTTAAAGACAGTGACGCCGGCGTATCGAGCGACCAGGCCAGAGGAGCAGGCCAGCCAGCCCAGCAGAACATTGACCATTGGGGAGATGATCCAGGGGATGGCCATAAAGGGGTTCATAACAACGGGAACGCCGAACATTAGCGGCTCAGAGATGCCGAAGAAGGCGGGTGCGATGGAAATTTTGCCGACGGTCTTAAGCTGATTCGACTTGGAGAAGATCAGGACGGCCAGCGCAAAGGCCGGGTAGAGGACGGCAATGGTCATCGAGTAGGAAAAGGCCATACCGATGATGTTGGGAATGGGCTGACCGGCAGCGTAGGCAGCCTGGTTCATACCGTCCAGACCGAACATGATGGGGCCGGTCGCGCTGGTGAGGAAGCCGGGGTGGATGCCGAGGGCCCAGCATACCTGGCCAATGATCTGCAGGATCATTTGAGAGATGACGTTGCTGCCGATCAACGCGGTCAGAGGAATCTGCAGCAGGTTGTACAGGCAATCAAAGATGTTGCCCCAAGGAGTCAGGCTGAACAGACCGCGTAGTACCATGGCGGCGATTACCACGATAAAACCAGGAATCAGGGAGACGAAGGTGTTCGAGACGTAGTCCGGGGTGCCGGCAGGCATCTTGATGACGATGTTGGCGTCCACGATGGCCTTGTACAGCCGAACCGTGAGGAAAGCCAGTAGAAAGCCGACAATCATGCCGGAGGTGCCCATATAGCTGGTGCTGGGGGTAGTGGTGCCGGTATCCAGAGTAGCGGTGGGCAGCAGGGCAATGTAGACCACCAGGGCCAGGATGACAGCCACCTTGTTGGTGATCTTGAGCTTTTCGGCGTAGGCAGAGGCGACGCCGTAGGTAAAGAAGACGCCCAGCATGTTGGTGGTCGCCGACACGACGGCCGCCAGAATGCCGGAAATGCCGGTGGACTGGATGAAGTTTTGCCAGAAATTCACCGGCAGGCCGCTGAACAGGCTGGCGAACGAACCGATGATGACGACGGGCAGCATACTCATGCAGCCCTGCGAGATGGATTGCAGGTAGATATTGCGGCTGACCTTGTCACTGGCAAGCGTCAGCGTCTCGGAGAAGTTTCTCTTTGCCATGATTATTAGACCTCCTCGCCCATCATCTTGCGGGCGGCCTTGAGGACGGCTACGCCGTTCATCATGCCATAGTCTTTCATATCAATGGGGGCGGCGGGGATGCCGGGGCAGGCAGCCTGCACCTCGCCCAGCTTGTGTTTGACCTGAGGTCCGATCAGAATGCAGTCGGCATCGGCAGTCACCTCGCTGGCGGCAGACAGAGCATAGGCCGCAATAGTACAGTCATAACCAATCTTTTTGGCGGCTTCCTTCATCTTTGCCACCATCATGCTGGTGGACATACCATTGCTGCAAAGCAGGATGATCTTCTTCATAATTGATTACCTCCATCAATGAATGATACCGTGCATCCATACAGCCACAGGCTGCTTGAATCCAATACTGTGCGTCCGAGAGCAATATCTACAAAAGATGCTAACGACGAGTTCTTTTGTTTGTGCCCTTTGGACGCATTCAGTGTACCATGTTCCCACAGGAGTGTCCACGAAATAATTTGCGGCAATCAAAAAGGCAAAAGAACTATAAAACAAAGCCTTTTCGTCAATCTGTATGATTTTTATGGTGCTACTTTGGGGGTTTTGACAAGAATTGCTTTATCTGTAGCAGTTTTCTTCTGGATGCTCGCGTTTTCTTCGCTTTTTTTAGAAAAATGTCTTGTAATGCCTCATAAAATATGGTATATATTATACGAAATATACTGTGGCTACATTTATCTCCATACAGAGTGAAAGGAGCCCCCACCATGACCGCTGTGATCTATGCCCGCTATTCATCGGATAACCAGCGTGAAGAATC
>OGGV01001525.1_pt1 | contig 10821 bp, 9 predicted proteins | sample 1571301 | NCBI WGS metagenome assembly OGGV01 (sample SAMEA2582072, study PRJEB24529) | metagenome | biome: Human gut stool | place: China | collected 2011
CGTTCCAGCACGATCTCGGCAAAGCGCAGGCGGGCCAGCTCACCGCCGGACAGCGCCTCGCAGGGTTTGAAGACCGTCTCGCCCCGGAAGCCCAGCTTGGCCAGATGGCTGCGGACTTCCAGCTCCGTCATCCGGGGGTATTTGTTCCAGATGACGTCGATGACCCTGCCCTGCCCCAGGCGGTTCTGCTGCTGGGCAAAGATGCTGGGCCGGGCACCGGTGCCCAGCCGGACCATGCCGCCGGAGGGGCGGCGCTTGCCGTCCAGCACCTGCATCAGGGTCGATTTGCCGGCACCGTTGGGGCCTGCGATGACGAGCCGCTGCCCGCGGCAGACCGTATAGGTGAAAGGCTCCAGCAGGGTGCGCTCCCCGATGCGGATGGTCAGATTCTTCATCAGCACCAGCTCGTTCCACGGTTCCACGTCGTATTCGAAGCGGAATTTGAGCTGGTTCGTCTCATCTCTGGGGGCCTCGGTGATCTCCAGCTTTTCCAGCTGTTTGCGGCGGCTCTGGGCCATTTTGGTCGTGGAAGCGCGGACCAGGTTGCGGTCCACGTAGTCCTGCAATTTTTCGGCCAGTGCCACATCGGCGTCATGCTGCTTCTGGCGCAGGGCATCGGCGGCTTCCTTCTGGGGCAGATAGGCCGAGAAATTGCCCTTGTAGGTCGTCATGGTCTGGAACGAAACTTCCCAAATCTTCGTACAGACGTTATCGAGGAAGTAGCGGTCATGGCTGACGACGAGGACCGCGCCGGAATAGCCCTTGAGGTAGGTTTCCAGCCATTCCATCGTCGCAAAATCGAGGTGGTTGGTGGGCTCGTCCAGAATGAGGACGTCCGGCTTTTGCAGCAGCAGCTTTGCCAGACGCAGGCGGGTCAGCTCGCCGCCGGACAGGACTGCAATGTTCTTGGTCCAGGTATCCTGCGCGAAGCCCATGCCGGACAACACCTTTTTGATGTTGACGTCCATATTGTATCCATCGGCTGCGTCGATGATGTTCTGCAGTGCATCGTGCTGCTCCAGCAGAGATGCATCCTCCGGCGAAGCCGCCATCCGGCGCTCCAGGATCTGCATCTGTGCCATGGCATCCAGCACATGGGCGAAGCAGGAGCGCATCTCGCCGTAGATATCCAGCGTGGGGTCCAGCTTCGCGTTCTGTTCCAGATACCCAAGGGTGACGCCATGGGTCACACTGAACTCGCCCTCATAGTCGGTATATTCCCCGGTCAGGATCTTCAGAAGGGTGGTCTTGCCTGCACCGTTCTGGCCCACGATGCCGATGCGGTCCTCCCGCTCGACGCTGGCCGTGACATCATGCAGGACGATCTTCTCGCCGAAGCTCTTGCCCAGTTTTTCCAAATGTATCAGCATTGTTGTTCATCCAATCTTTTTGTTCCCACTTGCCGCACAGCGCAGGAGCTCAGAGCTGATGGCGGCGGTTCTTCAGCCCGACATTGGCCAGTTCTTCCGGCTCCATGACCAGCTGATACAGCTCTTCGAGGTTCGAGATCTCGTAAGTCGGGCAGACCTTGCCCGGATTTTCGGCGTGGTTCGGGTTGTACCAGCAGGTATCCAGCCCGGCGTTGATGCCGCCCTGGATGTCGCTGGTGAGGCTGTCGCCCACCATCAGAACACGCTCGCGGTTCTCCACCCCCAGCGAACGGAGCGCCGTGTCAAAGATCTTGCGGTTCGGCTTTTCGCTGTCGAGTTTCTCGGAGACGAAGACCTCCTCGACGAACTCCTTCAGGCCGGACTCGGCCACACGGCGGGACTGCACCCGGTCGAAGCCGTTTGTCACAACGGCCAGCGTTGCCACCTCGGCCAGCTCCTTCATCACGTCCAGCACATTGGGCGCGGCGAGGTCCGGGTGGGTGGAGAGCTGGTCGAGATAATATTGATTCATCTCGGCACCGCTGCCTGCGGCATTCACGGCCTTCAGGAAGCGGGTGAAGCGCTCAGCCATCAGCTTGTCGCGGCGGATCTGGCCTTTTTCCAGCTGACGCCACAGCTCCCCATTGATGGTGCGGTAGGTCTGCACCGTCTCGGCATCCGGCTCGATGCCGTAGTTGCGGAGCGTATCGGCCAGCGCCTTGCTTTCGGCTGCATCAAAATCCAGCAGCGTATTGTCTGCATCGAACAGGATGCAATAGTATTTTGCCATGGTTCAGTTTCCCCTCTCTTGTTGCATGTTCCGGGGAGCTTGTCCTCCCCGGCCGGAGCCGGTCGCTTCCGGATTGCCGGATTTGCCGGATCGTAAGAACAGCGAGAAGCCAGCCCCGCCCCGGCAGAGCTGGCTTCGCCTTATTCTTCGACTATTTCATACGTTTCATCGTCGGTTTGTTCCGGGGTGTTATCTTCGCAGCGGGAAGCGGCGGAACAGGGTGTTTCCGGGCATTTGGGCATCTCGGATTCCAAAACGCCATTGTCCACATTCTCCCAGTCCATCTCGTACCAGTCCACACTGCCGTCGGTCACATCTTCCTCACCGGGAAGCCCCGGAACACGGATCTTCTCATAGAACATCCACTCACGCTCCCTTCGGAACAGCCTATGCAGCGGAGTGGAAAAGTGTCAGCGGCTTGCTGCGGCCTCGGTGTTCTCTGCGCTCGTCTCGCTGGAAGCAGGCAGATCGTTCTCAGCCTTGCTTTCCGAAGCTTCGGTCTTCGACTCGCTGTGGGAAGAAGCGCTTTCCTCTTTGGATTCACTCTTTGATTCGCTCTTCGACTCACTCTGCGAAGCGCTGGCCGACTCTGCCTTGGACTCGGCTTTCGACTCGCTCGTGGACGCCGATGCACTGGAAGCAGAGCTGGAGGAGTGCTCCGAACTGCTGCCGGAGGTGCTGTGGGACGAGCTGGAACTGCCGGAAGAAGCGACTTCTTCTTTGGACGAAGCGGAGGAACCGGATGTACCGCCGGAGGAAGCTCCGGACGAAGACGAGCCGCCCGAACTCGAAGAGCTGGAAGACGAACTGCTGCTCGACGTGCTCGAACTGGACGATTCACTGTTGACGGTCAAGGTCAGCGTGTTGCTCTTCACGGTGCAGTCGTTGTAGGTGACGACGGCGTAGATCTTATAGCTGCCGACGGCCACGGAGGAGACCGGAACGGTCACGGTCGTACGGCCTGCAGCGGCCTTGACTTCTTCCCCGTTGGCGTACCAGCGGAGATTGTCGCTGTTGGCATACTTGCCGCCGAGCTTTGCCTTGAAGATATAGGAGCTGCCGAACAGGCCCTTGCCCTCGTTGGAGATCTCGACGGACACTGCGGCAAACACAGCCGTGACGTCAATGTTCTGTTGGAACTTGTCATCGGTGCGGGTGCGGGTGGTGACACCGTCGCTCCACTTGACGAAGACATAGCCCTCGGCGGGAACTGCCGTCACGCTGATGGTCTGAGACGCATCGGTCACGGTGTAGCTCAGGGAGGTCTTGTCGGACTCACCGCCGGAGGTCAGCGTACCGCCGCCCTTCTTCTCGACCCGGTAGTGTGCCTCATAGTGAACAGGCTCAGCGGTGGAACTGCTGGCGCTCTCGCTGGCAGACTCCGAGCTGGGAGCCTGGACCGCAGAACTGGGGTTGGAAACATACTCCAGTGTGCGGGTCGGGATGTTGGCGGTATCCGGGCGGCGGTCATCGGTGGTGTAGGCGTGGGTGCGCAGATAGCTCAGCGCTGCCTTGAGGCCCGCACTCTTCAGGTGGATGTCGCCGTTTGTGTAGTAGTCCGGCTTGCCGTAGCCATCCTCCCCCTTGAGGATCTCGGCGGTGTTCAGAAACTTGAGGCCCAGCTGTTCGCACAGATTGAGCAGTGCCATGTTCATATCGTCGATCCTGGCCTGATCCATGTGAGGGTAGGTCGAGTGATCCGCCGGGATGGGCGGGATGGTGTTGACGATGATATCGGTATAGGGATAGCTGGCCTGGATGGCCTGGACCAGGGCGGTATAATTCGCGATAAAGTCGGCCACTTCCATGCCGTTGTCGTTGGTGCCGAGGGTGATGACCACGCGGCGGGGCTTCATCATGGCGACGGCCTGGGCAATGGGATAGGCATTGCTGTCCTTCTTAAAGGTGACGATGCCCTCATTCAGGGCCACCTGTGTGCCGATGCCCTCCTTGGCGCAGAACTGCTGCAGGGAGATCAGGCCGTTGTTGTACAGGCGCACCGTGTTGGAGTCGCCGATGAAGAGGGTGTCGTCCTGGTAGGACTGCCCCGCATCGGCCGTTTCCGCCAGCAGAGACGCCGATGAATTGTCGATCTGATAGTGCTCTGCCAGATCTTCGCCGTCCGCGGGCGTTTCCGAGGAGACGGAGTCTGCATCGGGTACATTCGGGGCGTCCACTTTGCCCCGCCTGAGCAGGGTCAGAGTGATGCCGATGGTCAGCAGCGCCGCCAGCGCACACACAACGCAGACCAGAACAGCCTGCCGCTGCAAAGGAGTCATAGATTGCTTGTCCGATTGTGTCCTACGATTCATAATGATTCACCATTTTCATTCTCAATCAGCGGTCCGGCCAGGCGTTCACAAGAGCGTCCGCGAGGGCGGCGCAGCTCTCGGCCAGAAAGACCGGGTGGAACGGTTCCAGCTCATCCCGGCTGCCATAGCCGTACAGCGCACCGGCAGCATCCAGACCGCAGTCTGCCGCACCGCGCATATCGTCGTTGCGGTCCCCGACCATCAGGACCCGTTTGCCCTTGACGCAGGGCTGCTCCAGCACATAGCGGACGACCTCGGTCTTGGTATCGCGGCTCTCGTCCATGGAGGCACCGCCGATGAAATCGAAGTATGGGGCAAGGCCCTGCTCCTTGAGAATGGGCGTCACCACCTGAGTGGGCTTGGAGGTCGCCGTGCAGAGTACAAAGCCCGCTTCCTTCAGACGGCGGAGCATCTCTGCCGCACCGGGGAACACGCGGCACTCGTGGCTGCCCTTGACGGCATAGCTGGCACGGTAGAGCCCGGCGGCTTCCTCGACCTTGGCCGGGTCGGTGAAGTGCTCTGCGAACGTCTTGCGCAGCGGCGGGCCGAGGTAGCGGCGCAGGTCCACACCGGTGATATCTACGTTCATCTTGCGGAAGACCTCTTCCAGTGTATTCAGGATGCCGGGTGCGGAATCAATGAGCGTTCCGTCCACGTCGAATAAGATCACGTCATAGTGCTGCAAGGTTCATTTCCTCTCTTTCACACATATACAGTGTATAGTATAGCACAGTTTTCTGTATTCAGCAATTCCGCACAAAACGTTTTTTCATCTTTTGGCTAGATTGTTCATAGAATAGCCACAAACACAAAAAGCCTGCCCGGCAAAGTGCGGGCAGGCAGGGGCAACCGCCGGCTATTGCGCGGTGGTGGTGTTTTCCGTCGAGGGGTAATAGAGATTGTTGGAGATAAATTCCAGCTTATCTTTGAGTGCCAGTTCCAGATTGGCTACGGCATGGACCATGTTGGTGGCCGAGTCGTTGATCTCCAGCAGCTTGCACAGGTCCACTTCCTCCAAGGCCATCGCGGTCTTCATCTTCTGGCTCTCCGCGCAGAGGATGTGGCTGAGGGCAGATTCCTGCAGTGCAATGCTCTCCAGCAGGTCAATGACGACCTGGTCGAGGGTGACGCGGGGCAGTGCGGGGCATTCCAGCGTAGGCGTGCAGTTGGTTTCCGTGATCATAAATCGGGTCATCCTTTCTTATATAAGGTATGCCCCATTGTATGTCCGGGCCTCTGCCTGTGTCACTCGGCGGAATCGGCTGCTTCCTTCGCCGAGACTTTTTCGATAACGTCGCGGTAGCCGCCGGAGCCGTACTGGATGCAGCGGTTGATCCGGCTGATGGTGGCCGTGCTGATCTCCACGGCTTTGACGATCTGGTCATAGGTGCTGCCGCCCAAAAGCAGCTTGGCCGCTTCCAGGCGCTGCGCCATATCGGAGATTTCCTTTACGGTGCACAGGTCCTCAAAGAACTTGTAGCATTCTTCCCGTGTTTCAAGGCTCAGGATCGCATCGAACAATGCGTCCGTGGTCGGGTTCTTTCTGGGGTTTTTCTCAGCCATAGCGGCCTCCTTTGCGGCAAGCGCCGGGTATTTGGAAGATTTGGTGATTTTGTATTATCACTTTAGCACACGAAAGCGCGAAAGTCAAGTCTTTTCGCAACGTGAGTGATTTTCACATTTTAACGTGCATAGTTTTCTTCTCTTCACACATGAACAAAAATCATCTAAAAATTTTTACCAGCATTTTTCCCGAATTGGCACATCCTCCTAACTTGCCCAAAATATATTGACAAATTATGAAATCGGGACTAAAGTATACACAATCATTCGGCAAATGCAGTGAACAGGACACGACCTTTTCCCACACCTGCTCCCAGAGAGCTGTCGGTTTTGGTGTAAGACGGCAGCAAAGAGAGAAAGGTTATCCCCTGCGAGCAGCCGGTGCGAACCGAACAGTAGCACCTGGCCGATCCGCCCCCGTTACAGGGCGTCCCGCTCCGGTGGGGTTCTCCCGGAGCGGGCAGAAAGTGGCTGCCCTCAAAAGCAGCAAGCGAAGTGGTACCGCGGAGAATTGCAGCCGGGAGACCGGTTGTCAGGCCTTCGTCTTCGGGTGGATGCGGTCTGCATCCAGAACGAAGATGGGGGCTTTTTTCATCCCTTGCCGCCCGGCCGCTTGTGGTTTTTGAGTGCAGCCGTCAGATGGACCCTGGCCGTTTTGCCGTTTGGAAAGAAAGGAAAGAGGTAAAGGAAATGAACACGCTGGTCATCGTTTTGATCGCAGCCGTGTGTCTGTTAGGAGCTTACACCTTCTATGGACGCTGGCTGGCAAACAAGTGGGGCATCGACCCCAAGGCTAAGACCCCCGCAGTCGTCCACGAGGACGGCCGCGACTACGTCCCCACCAACGGCTGGACCGTTTTTGCCCATCAGTTCAGCTCCATCGCAGGTGCCGGCCCTGTCACCGGTGCCATCCAGGCTGCTGCATTCGGCTGGCTGCCCGTTCTGCTGTGGGTCCTGATCGGCGGCATCTTCTTTGGTGCTGTGACCGACTTCGGCGCGCTGTATGCTTCCGTCAAGAACGACGGCAAGTCCATGGGTATGCTGATCGAGAAGTACATCGGCAAGACCGGCCGCAAGCTGTTCCTGCTGTTCTGCTGGCTGTTCTGCGGCATCGTCATTGCAGCGTTTGCTGACATGGTCGCCGGCACCTTCAATGCCTTTGGCACCGATGGTGCTCTGGTCGAGGCCGCACAGACCAACGGTGCTGCCGGCATGGTCTCCATCATGTTCATGGTGTTCGCCGTCGTCTTCGGCCTGATCCAGAAGAAGTTCAACTTCTCCGGCTGGAAGGAGAGCGTCATCAGCATCGTCTTCATCGTTCTGTCTTTCGTGATCGGTGCAAACTTCCCCATCATCCTGGGCAAGGCTGCATGGAGCTACATCACTTTCATCTACATCTTCTTTGCAGCCGTCCTGCCCATGTGGCTGCTGAAGCAGCCCCGTGACCATATGACCACCTTCATGTTCGTGGCCATGATCGCAGGTGCTGTGGTCGGCCTTCTGGTCGCACACCCCACCATGAACCTGCCCGTTTTCACCGGTTTCACCAATGAGAAGCTGGGCACCATGTTCCCCATCCTGTTCGTCACTGTGGCCTGCGGTGCCGTTTCCGGTTTCCACAGCCTGGTCTCCTCCGGCACTTCTTCCAAGACCGTGGAGAACGAAAAGGATATGCTGAAAGTCGGCTATGGTGCCATGATCCTCGAAAGCCTGCTGGCTGTTCTGGCCCTGTGTGTTGCAGGCGCTGCCGCCGCTGCGGACGGCACCCCCGCTGCAGGCACTCCGTTCCAGATTTTCAGCCGCGGCGTTGCCGGTTTCTTTGAGATGTTCGGCATCCCCGCCTACGCTGCTACCGTCTTCATGACCATGTGCGTTTCTGCTCTGGCTCTGACCAGCCTGGATGCCGTTGCACGTATCGGCCGCATGAGCTTCCAGGAGCTGTTCAGCGTCGATGACATGGAGCATGCAGAGGGCTGGCGCAAGCTGTTCTGCAACGTCTACTTCTCCACCTTCATCACGCTGGTGTTCGGCTTCATCCTGACCAAGATCGGCTACGCCAACATCTGGCCGCTGTTCGGTTCCGCCAACCAGCTGCTGAGCGCTCTGGTTCTGGCCACCCTGTGCGTCTTCCTGAAGGTCACCGGCCGCAACAACAAGATGCTCTTCCCCCCGCTGGTCATCATGCTGTGCGTCACCTTCACCGCGCTGTTCCAGCGTCTGATCGCGATGGTCAAGGCCATCAGCGCAGCCGCTTCGGTGGGCATCCCTGCGGGTGAGACCACCTGGGGCGCTGTGTTCATCGCCAACGGCCTGCAGCTGATCCTGGCTGTCCTGCTGATCGTTCTGGGCCTGAACATCGTCTTCCACTCCTTCAAGGCTTACTCCAACGCGGAGCACAACAGCGAAGCAAAGGTCTAAAAACAACTGCGGTTTTCACGATTCGTTCGTAAAAACAGAAAGAGATCCCCGCTGACGTCATCGAACCCGTCAGCGGGGATCTCTGTTTTTCTGTGCTTCAGAGATGCGCACTTTCCCAGGCCTGCAGCACGGCCAGCTGCGTCTCGGTGTGGAACCAGTGTTCCCCGTCGGCCAGAAGGGTCAGCTGTGCCCCGGTCGCGCGCTTGAAGCGGTCAAGCACAGCATAGGAAGTCAGCTCGTCGGCTTCGCCATAGAGCACCTGCGTGGGGATGCGCCAGCGGAACGGATGCTCCCGCACCCAGCAGAGATACGGCCACGAAAGCGTCTCCCCGAACGTTGTGGGGATCTCCCCTGCCGCCTTCAGTTGCTCTTCGGTCACGTTGGCCTGCTGCATCATCCTGCCGATGAGATCTTCCATATCCACGATGGGCGAAACGAAGAGCGCACGGCGCAGTGCCTTCTCCTGTAACGCCAGCATGGAGAACCACGCACCGATGCTTGTGGCCCGCAGCGAGACCTGCCGCCAGTGCACCCTTGCATACTGATCCATAAATTGCAGCTCCGGGGTAACAACCCATGGCAGGAGCCGTTCGGGGCCGTTCTTCCGCTCGCCATGTTCGGGCAGGTCAATGGCCAGCACCTGATAACCTGCCGGGCAGGCCTGCTCTGCAAATGCAAGAGCTTCCTCCTTGCTGCCCATTTTTCCGTGGACGTAGAGATACACCTTGTGGGAAGGCTCGCCGATGAGGAGCGCGGGGATGCCCTTCAGGGTAATGCGTTCTGTTTTCATAGCATCTTCACCATCATGATCTCGTCGCGGTAGGTTCCATCCTTGAGCTTGAAGGCATGGGGCATGGTGCCGCAGCGTTCAAAGCCAAACTTTTCATAAAGGTGGATGGCGCGGGGATTATCGCTGTACACACCCAGCTCCAGCTGTTCAAAGCCGTTGGCTTTTGCCTGGGCCACGGCCAACTGCATCAGAAAGCTGCCCAGACCACAGCCCCAGGCTTCTTTCAACACAGAGATCCCCATGACTGCACGATGGCGATACTTGATGTGCGGCCGCACCTGTGCCACGCCAAACTCTCCCACCAGCTTTTCTCCGGCAAAAGCACCGACCTCAAAATTCAGCGCGCTGGCTTCAGAGCCTGCCAGCCCCTTTTGCATCGCTTCCAGACTCGCTCCATCCTCTGGATAACGCGCCATAAAATGGGTTTCGCGGTAGGTTGTAAGGCGGAATGCGTTGAGCGCTTCGGCGTCGTCTGCGCACAGACTGCGCACCGTCAGCATTTCTCCGTTGGGCAGTTGGAACGCACACGGGACGATCTTCATGGTCAGCACTTCTTTCTGTTTGGAATGGGTCTATCATAACATCTTCGGTCAGGTTTTACAACCCCGGAACGCAAAAAAGGAGCCGCAGCACCCTGTGACAGGCACTGCGGCTCCCATTTTCAGCTTGGAAGCTTGAATTACTTCACCATGCTTGCGACTTCAGCAGCGAAGTCGTCAGCGCGCTTCTCCAGGCCCTCGCCCTTCTGGAAGCGGGTGAACTTGACGATCTTGATGTCGCCGCCCAGGTCCTTTGCGACCTTAGCGGTGTACTGAGCAACAGACAGGTCGCCGTCCTTGACGAACTCCTGATCGACCAGGCAGTTCTCCTTGAAGAACTTCTTGATCTTGCCCTCGATCATCTTCTGCTTGACTGCATCCGGCTTGTTAGCGGTCTTCGGATCGCCAGCCATCTGAGCGAGCATGATCTCCTTCTCCTTGGCCACGACCTCAGCAGGGACAGAAGCCTCGTCCACATAGCTGGGGTTTGCAGCAGCGACCTGCATGGCGATGTCCTTGCCGTAAGCAACGAACTCGTCCTTTGCGTCGATGCCGTTGGTGGTCTCGAAGTTGACCAGGATGCCGTGGGTGCCGCCGCCGTGGACGTAAGCAGAGCAGACGCCCTCGTAACGGACGAAACGGCGGATCTTGATGTTCTCCTTGATGACCAGGATCAGGTTCTTCAGAGCCTCGTCCACGGTCTCGCCGGACTCGGTCTTGCAAGCCATCAGAGCCTCAACGTCAGCAGGGTTCTGCTTCATGATGACCTGAGTTGCCTCCTTGACGAAAGCAACGAACTTGTCGTTCTTGGCAACGAAGTCGGTCTCAGCGTTGACTTCGATGACAACACCGACCTTGCACTGCGGGCAGTAATCCGCGTAGACCATGCCCTCAGCAGCGGTACGGCTTGCCTTCTTTGCAGCGGTAGCCAGACCACGCTCACGCAGGATCTCGACTGCCTTCTCGAAGTTGCCGTCAGCCTCAGTCAGAGCCTTCTTGCACTCCATCATGCCGCAGTCGGTCTGCTTGCGCAGTTCCA
>OGGV01001528.1_pt1 | contig 10806 bp, 12 predicted proteins | sample 1571301 | NCBI WGS metagenome assembly OGGV01 (sample SAMEA2582072, study PRJEB24529) | metagenome | biome: Human gut stool | place: China | collected 2011
ATGCTTTCTCTTTAGCTATCAGCCCATCGAAATACCTCCGCAGCAACCACGCCATGGCCTGCTGTCGCACCATCGTCAGCCGATAGTCCTCGCTGATGGGCAGGTGACCCGGTGGTCTCCAATGGGCGAAGAGGCTCATGGCGTGGCGTTTCTCCTCGGGGGTATCGTGTATCAATCCCCGCTCTTGCAAGGACTGGTAGACACGGGCGGGATAAAGGCGTTCCAGCGGGTAACCGGCCTTGTATTGCTGGAATACCTTGCGGAGAAAGGCAAGCTCACGCTCTTCCTTGTAAGCCTCGCTGACGGGTGGGAGGGCGTTCTGCCGCCGCTCCCGTTCCCGTTCCACGACGGCATGATAGCGCAGGTCGCTCGTCTTATAGCTCTTCAGCCAGCGAGCGAAGGTGCGTAGGTTTACGCCCGTGTAGTCGCCGAACGTGCCTTTCGCCCCCAACTCGAAGCAAAGCGATACCTCGGGGAAGGTGAGGTAGGCGTATGATTCCCGGAGGTCGGACGATAACTTGGCCGCCAATATCCCGATATCCCGCTCGTTGTACGTCTGGTAGCCGACCATGATGTACGTCTGTGCGATCAACTGGGAGACGGATTGCGTGAGTTGTTCGATTGATATGTCCTCGATCCGTTCCGAGGACAAGGATTCCCGTAGCCTAAGCTCTAGACCTGTCATGTCCGTCGGCTTGTAAGATGTTCAATGCTATTTGTGCCGCTCGTTCGCTCGCTTTCATGGCTTCTTCTATGCGTGAGGGGGCGGCGGGCCGTTTGTTTCCGGCCGGGGCGATTGGTGCGGGACGATTGATTATGTCTGCCTCGGGTTGGTAATCGAGGCATCTCCACCAAGAGGTGAAACGACGGGCGTAATCGTTCTTGGTGCGGAGCGTTCCCATGTCGCCGGTAGAGACGATGTGACTCTCGAAAAGTTCCATCACGCCCGGTAACAGGTCCAATACGGCGGGACCTAGTTCGTCTCGATAAGAGCGGAGGATCTCTTCCCGTGCGTACGTGCGTGCGGGAGAAGAAGTAGTAGTAATGTTTTCTTTCCTTTCCTTTACTATACTATATGCACTTTTCGTGTCATTTTGCGGGGTTTCGTCTGCGAAAACCTCGGTTTTTACATCGTTAACTATTTTATACAAATCAATAACAGCTTTATTATCTGGTCTTTTACTCTTTGAAAAGGCATATTGCTCTTGTATGGTCTCGGAGGTTAGGATATGGCTTTTGTCAAAAGATCTCTCGTGGAATAATCCGAGTTCTATCATTATCTCGATCATGCTCCGGATGTCTTTTTCTTCGAGCCCGAGTTGATCCGAAAGATCGAATATATAGTTGTCGGTTATTTCTATAAAATAACTATTGGCGTAAATGTCGCATAATAAATCCATATAGAGGACGATTGCCTTGAAGCCGCCTTTCCTCTTCAAGCGGCGTATCGTGCGATTATTCATGAAATCGGTATTGAGCGGGAAATAATCCAGCCCCTTTTTAATAGGTCGTGCCATGGTTAATTGAAAATTGATGATTGAAAATTGAAAGTTAATCGCGAGTCTTGATCGCCCTCACGATCCATTGCAGCGTGCGTACGTTGAGCAGCTCGGCGGGCGTGGTGCGTATCACGAGCCATCCGCAAGCGGCGGCCTCGTTGTATTTTTCCGTGTCACGCTTCCAGCCCTCGGGGCGGAAGTGGCGACCGCCGTTCCATAAGCCGCCCTCCACCTCTATGGCTACGTGGGCTTGAGGAATGGCGAAGTCGAAACGCCACTCACGGGTGGGGTGGAAGGGGAACTCCCGTTCCACCCGCAGCCCCGTGTAGCGTAAGACGGCCTCGCTAAGCGGCGAGTAGTCCGTTCCCATCAGTCAGGAGTTGTTCGGCCTCTCGGTCCGTGTCGCAGATTTCCACGTAGAAGGTTCCCATCCGGTTGTCGAAGGTGATCCATTTGCGGATGCGTGGCTCGTAGTAATACCCGTACTCGTTTCCTCGTGCGAAGCGGTAGTTGCGTGAGCGGCTCTCGCCCGAGGCGAGGTGGAAGAAACAGGCGGCGGCTTGGTCGCCCAGCAGACAGCTCTTGGCCGTCGGCGTGATAAGCGTGGATGCGTGTGTCATGGTCTTAGGCGGCTGTGTTAAGAGGTTCGTCACTCGTGTTCCCGATCTCGACGAAACGCTCCATGCCGAGGCGCTTGCCTTGCGTGATGTATAGCAGGGCCTCACGCTCGCATAGCGAGAGGTCTTCCAGCAGGCGGTCTATCCATGCGTACTCGTCACGCCCGAGGTGGAGTCGGGCGGCGAGGTTGACGGGGCAGGTGTTATCGTCGGCACGGTTCACGGCGTAGATGGTGAGCAATTCCGAGTCGCCGGACGGCTGGCGGTAGAAGCCCTCGGCCCGGAGGCCGGGGAAGCAGGTGCCGCAGATCTTCTCCACGTGGAAGTTCAGGTTCGCCATGGCCAACGTAAATTCCTCATGGATAGGGCACTCGTTCTGGTAAGAGGTCTGGTAGCTGTCGGCGGTACGCTCATTGTACACCTCGATCGTCGCTTTCAATTTGTTATCCTTGATGGATACTTGCTTGATTTGTTTGATATTAGACATTCGGTAATTATAATTGAAAATTGATAATAGGAAATTGATTGGCCTTGGATTTGTCAAGCCGTTTTCTTGCGTTTGGGTTCGGCTAGGTAGCTCACGTGCGGGCTGTCCACGAGTATGCCCTTGCGGGCTTGCGCCTTGGCGTACATGAGTATCGGGTGGAAAGTCTTGCGCAACTCGTCGTCCGGCATCCCCTTGCCACGGTTCTCCCACCAGAAGGCCAGAAGGACCATGTAGCCCTCGGGAGATAGGGGTTCCGGTATCAGCTCGGAGTCGATGGCCCGCAGGCTCAAGTCACGCTCGCCGAGCAGCCGGCGCTTGTCCGCACGCTCCAGCGCCGTGCGTTTCTCCTCCTCCGAGAGGTCTTGGCGGCCTTCGATACGGCGCTGCGTCTGCCGGAGGTTCTTCTCCAGACGCTCCCGCTGCTTGAACGCCTCGTCCATCTGGTCACGCAGGAAAGAGTCGAGGTATTGCCCGCAGGTATGCGCCGGTGTCCCGGGCTTGCGTGGATCAATGGCGTTCTCTAAACTCACGAACCGTTTTTGCAGGTCGGCCAAGATCTCGGTGAAAGGGCGGCGCATCTCGTGCATCGCCTTGATCTGGCTGGCGCATTGGGAGTTGTAACTGCGGATCTCGTCGGCCATCCCCTCGTCCATGCCCTCGTGCTCGGCACGACGGATCAGCTCTTGCCCGAATCGGATAAAACGTACGCTATTCTCTGCGTTTTGGTTCAATGCGATTGCGCATTTTTCCATAGACGGGGTTTGGATCAACATAGTTTTTTGTTTTGTTTCGTTACTCTTCATTACTTTAATTTATAAAATTAATATTACGTAAATTTGTTGGTTAACAACTTTATTTGCGGCAAATATAAATCAAACTTTAATATGAAGCAAATTAAATAGCGATAAAATCAAATATTTATCAATAATTTATAAATGAGTCTTTATTTGATTCTATATCCTAGTATATAAAGTCTTCATTGATTAATATTTATTAATTATAAGTGCTTGTTTGATTATTTTGTCCGGGAGAAACGGAATGTTTATCCGGATAAACTACGAATCCGATCCGAATGAAAATAAGCTCCGATCCGAACGGAAATAGACGGTTCCTGTTTGATAAGCCAACCGGGAACGAACGCTCTGGCTTATTATTGATCTAAAAAAAGCATATGAGAAACCTTGTTGTTATTTCTTCTTTGTTCGTGGGCGGAAGCCTGTTTTTAATCTCTTGCGTTAGCGACCGTCAAGCCGTCGATCGCCACGACGAGGAGAAGCGCCTGCTCGGGACGGAACGTCTCGTCTGTCGTACCCTCAGCGTACCGGGGAGCGAGGTGGGCCTGCGTATCCCGCTCTCCGAGGGACTTAGGCCATTGCCCGCCGGGGCCTCCTACACCGGGCGTAAGGGTGGGGCGACGGTCTCCGCACGTGTCTTGCGTGATACCTTGTATATCGACGCTACCTGCGACAGCCTTCAGCAAGTGGTCTGGGAGTATGAGCGGCTACTTTCGGAGCGGCAAGACACACGGACGGTCTCGGAGCGACATACCGAGCGCAAATCGCTCGCCTGCCGCTTCTCGCCCTATTGGCGCTTATATGCGTCCGTTGGGGCAGGAAGTGACACGTAAGCCAACGGTGTGGGTTTCCGATGGTGTTACCTTTGCTGACGTTAATCAATCATCAACGAATTTATAAATCTTAAAGTCTAAAATCTTATGGCATTAAATTACAAGATCATCACGAGAAAGGTATCTGATTTGAAAGGTGGGGCTAAGACAGACAAGGCGTTCGCTACCCCGGTCTACACGGGTTACACGGAGTTGGAGGACATTTGCAAGGCGATCTCCGAGCGATCGGCCCTCTCAAGCGCCGATGTGAAGGGCGTGCTGGACTCGCTGAACTACGTGCTCGATTTAGAGCTTCGTGGTGGCCGTATCGTCCGCATGGGCGAGTTGGGCAACTTCCGTATGTCGTTCTCATCCAAGGCCGCTGATCCTGCGGCGAAGTTCAACGCCACGGGCAATATCACGGGGGCTCGCATCCTGTTTTATCCCGGCAAGGCCCTTCAAGGCTCGAAGGCGAACGTCAGTTTCGCCCACGTAAAGGATATCACGAATGTCGCTACCGGGGAGAACGGCGGCGGCTCGGATAGCGAGAGTCCGGACGAGATCTAGGGAATTGAAAATTGAGAATTGAGAATTGGGGGTGTTCTGGTTTTCGATTCTCAATTCTTGATTTTTTGTTTGGAAATATTGTTAAATTAAGAAATAAAATGTAAATCTGTATTATGAAGATACAAGCGTTGCATTTAAAGGAAATCGCCGGGATGTACTTCCCTAACAGTACGCCCCGGTCGGCGAACACTCAGATAAAGAGATGGTTTATGTATAATAAGGCGCTGATGAAAGCATTGTCGGATGCGGGGTACGTGAACGGCCAGCGTGTGTTTACTCCCAAGCAGGTACAGTTAGTATTCGAGTATCTAGGGGAACCTTGAAAAATAAATCGGCATGAGATTACAACTAGTCATCGCCACGCTCTTATGTCTGGCGGGAATAACATTGCTTTTCATGGGCCTCTGGATGCCTCCACGGGGCGAGATCCATTCCTCCGTATTGGTCGCTTTCGGCGAGGTCTCCACGTTCGCAGGGGCGTTGCTCGGGGTGGATTATAAGTATAGGTCTGGGGATAAAAAACAAGAGGGCTGACCTTCGCAGGTTTGCCCTCTCCAACCAAAACCTTAACTATGACCTCCTTCTTAGGGAGGAAATATCTTATTTATATTTTTTCTTAAATCTTACGATGTAAAGTAAGCGCTAATTTTTTTCACTCACAAATCATATCACGAATAAAATACCTGTTTAGCAACATGAATAAAAATAATCAAATCTCAAAAAATTTTACAGTAGAAGAGTTCACATATAGTCGTAAAGCCATAGAGAACGGTATCGACAACATGCCCGGCGAATCTCAGATAGCTGCTATCCGGCTGCTTATCACGCAATTGATCCAGCCTTTGCGAGACCGCCTCGGCGAGCCTATCGCCATTACCAGCGGCTATCGTTGCCCGGAGGTAAATCGCTTGGTAGGCGGTGTCGTCAACTCCCAGCACACAAGGGGCGAGGCCGCCGATTGCTACGCCGCCTGCGGCCCGGAGCGATTGCTGGAAGTATTGATAGATAGCGGTCTACCGTTCGATCAAGCGATCGTGTACAGGAAAAAGAAATTCTTGCACTTATCTTACAAAAATGGAGCGAACAGGAAACAAATAATTAGAGAATGACAGCTCTGGATACACGCAATAAGTTGGCCCAGAATCAATCATTATTGGTCTATATCCCATATAATCCTAAAAATAGGTTAGCGAAAGGAGTGCGCACTTGAGTATTCTTATTATTTTTGCGCTCTTAAAAGTAAATACATGAATTTTGATATAGTGTTTGTGTTGCTGGCCCTGATCGGCATGATCGCAGCCTTGGTATGGGATAAGATGCGGCCGGGAATGGTTCTTCTGACAGTGGTCGTGTTTTTTCTCTGCGTAGGCATTCTTACTCCCAAGGAGATGCTGGAGGGCTTTAGCAATAAAGGGATGATAACCGTAGCCATGCTCTTCCTTGTCAGTGAGGGAGTGCGGCAGAGCGGGGCTTTAGGCCAATTGATCAAGAAACTGCTTCCCGAGGGGAAGACCACCGTCTTCAAGGCGCAGGCGAGGATGCTCCCGCCCGTGGCTTTCGTGTCGGCGTTCCTGAATAATACGCCGGTGGTGGTTATTTTTGCCCCGATCATCAAGCGATGGGCGGAGGCGGTGAGGCTTCCGGCCACGAAATTCTTGATCCCTCTCTCGTATGTCACGATATTGGGCGGTATATGTACCTTGATCGGTACTTCTACGAATCTGGTGGTGCACGGCATGATTCTGGAGGCGGGATATGAGGGCTTTACGATGTTTGAGCTGGGGAAAGTCGGTATTTTTATCGCTATCGCCGGTATTTTATATTTGTTCGCTTTCTCGAATAAACTGCTTCCGGACTCGAGGACGGATACGGTATCCGAAGACGGGGAGGATGAGAATCCCGGGAATTTCCACCGGGTGGAGGCCGTGCTGGGCGCACGCTTCCCGGGTATCAACAAGACCTTGGGAGAGTTTAACTTTACCCGCCATTACGGGGCGATCGTGAAAGAGGTGAAAAGCGGCGGACAGCGTTTTACCCGTAATCTGGATACGGTGGTGTTGCATGAGGGCGATACCTTGGTGTTGTGGGCGGACGATTCTTTTATCCCTACATGGGGTGAGTCTAGTGTCTTCTTGATGTTGGCGAATGGTAATGAGGCAACGGAGCCGGTATCGAGGAAGAAACGTTGGCTGGCTTTAGGACTGTTGATCTTTATGATTACGGGGGCGACGGTAGGAGAGTTGCCAGTCGTGAAAGAGGCCGTTCCAAGTATGCGCTTGGATATGTTCTTCTTTGTCTGCATTACGACAATCATCATGGCGTGGACTAAGATCTTCCCGCCGAAGAAATACACGAAATACATCTCTTGGGATATCTTGATAACGATCGCTTGTGCCTTCGCTATCAGCAAGGCCATGGAGAATTCCGGCTTTGCCTCCATGATAGCCCGCCATATAATTAGTATGGCCGACGATTTAGGACCGTATGCGTTGCTGGCGATTATATTTATTATTACCAATATATTTACGGAGTTGATCACGAACAACGCCGCGGCGGCATTGAGTTTCCCGATCGCCTTGTCGGTGGCTACGCAATTAGGCGTTGATCCGACCCCATTCTTTGTCGTGATCTGTATGGCGGCGTCGGCTAGTTTCAGTACGCCGATCGGCTACCAGACCAACCTGATCGTACAAGGCGTGGGAGGCTATAAGTTCACGGATTTCGTGAAGGTGGGCCTGCCCTTGAACTTGATCACGTTCTTGATCTCCGTGTTTGTAATACCTATGATATGGAAGTTTTAGAAAATAATATCTATCCGATTTTCGACCGTATGCTGGGTCGTGAGGATAAAGAGGCGCTTCTGGGGCAAAGGGGAGTGATGGTGTGGTTCACGGGTTTGAGTGGCTCGGGGAAAAGCACGATCGCTATCGCCTTGGAGCGTGAGTTGCATAAACGGGGATTGCTTTGCCGCATCCTCGACGGGGATAATATCCGTAGTGGTATCAACAATAATCTCGGGTTCTCGCCGGAGGACCGGGTGGAGAATATACGCCGGATCGCCGAGGTGGGTAAACTGTTTGTCGATACGGGTGTTATAACCATAGCGGCTTTTATCAGCCCGAACAACGAGTTGAGAGAGATGGCGTCCGCTATCATCGGTAAAGCGGATTTCTTGGAGGTTTACGTAAGTACGCCGCTCGCCGAGTGCGAACGCCGTGACGTGAAAGGCCTGTATGCCAAGGCCCGGAAAGGCGAGATCAAGGAGTTTACCGGGGTTTCCGCCCCGTTCGAGGCGCCGGAGCGTCCGGACCTGTCCTTGGATACCTCCGTATTGAGCGTGGAGCAATCCGTGAGCCGGTTGTTGGAGTTGATCATACCGAAAGTAGAAATTAAACACTGAAAAAAGATATGTCTGATTACAAGTTAAGTCATTTACAGGAGCTGGAGGCCGAGTCTATCCACATCATCCGTGAGGTAGCCGCCGAGTTCGAGAATCCTGTTATGCTTTATTCCATCGGGAAGGATTCTTCCGTGATGGTCCGTCTGGCCGAGAAGGCTTTCGCTCCGGGTAAGGTTCCTTTCCCGTTGATGCACATCGATTCGAAATGGAAGTTTAAGGAGATGATAGAGTTCCGTGATTCTTATGCGAAGAAATTCGGCTGGAACTTGATCGTGGAGTCTAATATGGAGGCTTTCCACGCGGGCGTGGGCCCGTTCACGCATGGAAGCAAGGTGCATACGGACTTGATGAAGACGCAGGCTTTGCTTCATGCCTTGGATAAATATAAGTTCGACGCCGCTTTCGGCGGCGCCCGCCGTGACGAGGAGAAGAGCCGTGCGAAAGAACGTATCTTCTCGTTCCGCGATAAGTTCCATCAATGGGACCCGAAGAACCAGCGCCCGGAGTTGTGGGATATCTATAACGCCCGTGTGCATAAGGGCGAGAGCATCCGTGTATTTCCGCTATCGAACTGGACGGAGCTGGATATCTGGCAATATATCCGTCTGGAGAATATCCCGATCGTTCCCCTGTATTTCGCCAAGGAGCGTCCGTGCGTGGAGATCGACGGTAATTTGATCATGGCGGACGACGACCGCTTGCCGGAGCAATACCGGGACCAGATCCGTATGCGTATGGTCCGTTTCCGTACGTTGGGCTGCTGGCCGCTGACCGGCGCCGTGGAGAGCGAGGCGGATACGATCGAGAAAATCGTGGAGGAGATGATGACCACGACGAAGAGCGAGCGTACGACCCGTGTGATCGACTTCGATCAAGACGCTAGTATGGAGCAGAAGAAACGGGAAGGGTATTTTTAACACAGAAGAGACATGGCAGATACAAAATTAAATATAAAGGAATTCCTAGATAAGGACGAGCAGAAGGACCTGCTGAGATTCTTGACCGCCGGCTCGGTGGATGATTGCAAATCGACCTTGATAGGCCGATTGCTGTTTGATAGTAAGAAAATATACGAGGATCAGTTGGATGCCTTGGAGCGTGACAGCAAGCGTATGGGCAACGCCGGCGAGCATATCGACTACGCTTTGTTGCTGGATGGCTTGAAGGCCGAGCGTGAGCAAGGTATCACGATCGATGTGGCTTACCGCTATTTCAGCACGAACAACCGTAAGTTCATCATCGCCGACACCCCGGGGCACGAGCAGTACACCCGGAATATGATCACGGGTGGTTCCACGGCGAATCTGGCGATCATCTTGGTGGATGCCCGCACGGGCGTGATCACGCAAACCTGCCGTCACACCTATCTGGTATCTTTGCTGGGGATCAAGCATGTGGTACTGGCCGTGAATAAGATGGACTTGGTGGACTTCGACAAGGATACGTTCGACCGGATCGTGGCGGATTATAAACGTTTCGTGGAGCCGCTGGATATCCCGGATATCACGTATATCCCCTTATCGGCCTTGGATGGCGATAACGTGGTGGAGAAGAGTGATCGCACGCCTTGGTACGAGGGTACGTCTTTATTGGATTATCTGGAGAACGTGCCTATCGACTTGGATCGTAACTACGAGGACTTCCGTTATCCGGTGCAATACGTGTTGCGCCCGAATCTGGATTTCCGTGGGTTTAGCGGCAAGGTGGCCAGCGGTATCGTGCGTAAGGGAGATACGGTGATGGCGTTGCCTTCCGGGAAGACCTCGAAGGTAAAGAGCATCGTCACCTACGAGGGTGAGTTGGAGCAGGCTTTCCCTCCTCAATGTATTACGATCACCTTGGAGGACGAGATCGATATCTCCCGTGGGGAGATGCTGGTGCACCCGGATAACTTGCCGATCCGCGACCGTAATTTCGAGGCCATGCTGGTGTGGATGGATGAGGAAGCCATGGACGTGAACAAGCAGTTCTACATCAAGCAGACCACTCATACGACACGTGCCCGTGTGGATAGTATCCGCTATAAGGTGAACGTGAACACGATGGAGCAATCTTCCGTGGATCATCTGGAGCTGAACGAGATCGGCCGTGTGGTATTTACTACCGGCAAGGAGTTGTTCTTCGATCCGTATAGGAGGAATAAGCAGACCGGCTCGTTTATCTTGATCGATCCGATTACGAATAATACGTCCGCCGTGGGTATGATCATCGACCGTGTGGACGCTAAAGATATGGTGACGGAAGACGCTTTGGCTACCTTGAACCTCCCGGAGATGGGAATCGGAGAGGAGTATTATGAGGCGATCCGTAAGGTTTGTGAGGAGTTGGGCCGGCAGGGCGTATCTGTGAAATGTATAACGGAAAAACGATAGGATATGGGATTGTTGGAGTTTGATAAGCTGCCGATCAATACGTTGGTCGGGGCGGATTGGGATACGTTCAGGAAGGTGACGGCCCGGCAGCAGATAGACAAGGGCTTTAAGGGGAAGTATCGCCTTACGACCGGTGTTTGCCGCCTGTTGAGCGCCTTGAAGCCGATCGAGGATAGCCGGTTCAAGAAATTGGCCGATAAGCCGCTGGAGATGGACCCCTTGTTTATCTTGGGGCATTGGCGGAGTGGTACGACTTTT
>OGGV01001532.1_pt1 | contig 10783 bp, 7 predicted proteins | sample 1571301 | NCBI WGS metagenome assembly OGGV01 (sample SAMEA2582072, study PRJEB24529) | metagenome | biome: Human gut stool | place: China | collected 2011
AGGCCGCCGTCCCAGTTCAGTGCATCGCACACGGCGCGCACCGCCTGCTCGATCATCCTGCGCGGCACACGGTTGATGGCCGCCGCGCCGACGGGCTGGTCGAGGCCGGGCTTTGTCACACGGCCCACCCCCGCCCCGCCCTCAATCGTAACGGTGCGCGGCGCGCCGGGCAGCAGTGTGACCGCGGCAATGACCGGCAGACCCGTCGTGGCGTCGATGTCGTCGCCGCCGTCCTTGACGATGGCGCACGCGGCCCCGTCTGCCGTCAGGCGGCAGAACTGCGGTGCGACCTCCACGACGATGCCCTTGGGCGTGCGCAGACCAACGCTTTCCGGCGCGTGGCCGGTCAGCAGCAGCCGCGCCGCGCCCGCCGCCCCCAGCGCCGCACAGGTGCCGGTGGTGTAGCCGCAGCGCAGTAAACGCTGCCCGCTGCGGATGTAGTGCTCAAATTGGGGCTTCGGCTTTGCGCCGCTCCCGGCAAACAGCACCGCGTATTGGTCGGTGGTCAGTCCAAACAGCGCACAGATATTGTCCTGTGCAAAGGCGTCCTGCGGTGCCAGCACAGCGGACACGCCTGACGGCGCAACGCAGACTACGGCGTCGGCCAGCCTTTGGGCCAGCTCCAGCTCATGCAGCGTCACAATGACGGCCACATTCTTCTCATGTGCCAGCACTTGGAGGATGTCCATGAGCTCCGCCTTGCCCTTTACGTCTAAAAACGACGTTGGCTCGTCTAAAAGCAAAATTTCCGGCTGCTGGCAGACCGCGCGGGCCAGCAGCACGCGCTGGCGCTGGCCGTCGCTGATCCTGGCAAAATCGCGGTCCTCCAGCTCCTCCGCCCGGACAAGGCACAGGGCGTCATGCACCTGCTTCCGGTCGGCATCGGACAAAATGCCCAGCCGCCCGGTGTAGGGGTAGCGCCCGGCGGCGGCGACCTCAAAGCAGGACGTCAGCTCGGTGCGGGCCGTGTGGGGCAACATCAGCGCCAGCTTGCGCGCCCGGGCGTTGGGGGTGTAGGCCGTCAGGTCTTGCCCGTCCAGCAGCACCGCGCCGCCCTGTGGCGCCAGCTGCCCGGCCAGCGTTTTTAAAAGGGTGGATTTGCCCGCGCCGTTCGGACCGATGAGCGCCAGAATTTTGCCGCGCTCGGCGTGCAGGGCAATGTCCCGCAGCAGCGGCGCACCGTAGCCGACGGCGAGATTTTGCGTTTCACAACAGCTCATACCGTGCCCTCCCCGCTGTGGCGGCGCACAAGCAGCCAGATGACCACCGGCGCACCGAAAACCGCCGTCACCGAGCTGATGGACAGCTCAGTGGGCGCGAACAGGCTGCGGGCGATAAGGTCGCAGAGCAGGCAGAACGCTGCCCCGCCCAGACAGCAGCCCGGCAGGACATAAAGGGGCTTTGCGCTGCCCAGCAGGTTCTTGACCAGATGCGGCACCGCGATGCCCACAAAGGAGATGGGGCCTGCAAAGGCCGTCACGCAGGCGGAAAGCAGGCTGGAAAGCAGCACGAGGGCCGTTGAGAAGGCCCGCACCGGTACGCCGACGCTCCTGGCGTAGCTCTCGCCCATCTGGTAGGCCGCCATGGGCTTCGAGAGCAGGAACGCCGCCGCCAGCGCGGGCAGCACCACGCAGGCCGCTGCACCCACATTGGCCCAGGTCATGCCGGAAAAGCTGCCCATCGACCAGTTGTGGAGATTGACGATGTTGGAGTCCTGCGCGAAAGTCACCACGATGTCGGTGACAGCCGAACAGATATAACCGATCATGATGCCGCAGATGACGAGGATGCTCATCCGCGGCACCCGCCGGGCCACCACCAGCACGAAGGCCATAGCCGCCATCGAGCCTGCAAAGGCGGCGATGATGAGGGTGGCCGAGCCAGTGAGCAGCCCCTGCTGTAAAAACACCACCATCGTCAGGGCCACCGCCAGCTTTGCGCCGCTGGACACGCCCATGACGAAGGGGCCGGCGATGGGGTTGGCGAAGAAGGTCTGCAGGAGGTAGCCTGCAGCTGAGAGGGCCGCGCCCAACAGCACGACCATGACCGCCCGGGGCAGGCGGAGCTGGAGCACGATGCCCACGGCCAGCGCATCTTCGCCCCGGCCCAGCAGAGCCGCCGCCACCGCGCCGGGCGTCAGGGACACACTGCCCCAGAACAAATTGAGTGCAAACAGCACCGCGACCCCCGCCGTGAGGGCGAGGTACGCGAGGCTGAGGCGGCGGGTGGTGGTCATGACAAAGCTCCTTTTATACGATGCGCTGTAAGAAACGGAGGGACGCCGGGTCAGGCGAGCCCTCGGTGAAGACGAGGTTCATATCCGAGATGAGGTCGGCCAGCTCCATGCTCTGCTGGAAGAGGCTCTGGGCCGTACACCAGCAGTCGCCGGACTGGACGGCCTTGAAATCTGCCAGCATCGGGCATTTTTCGATGAGCTGGTCACGGGTCTCCATCACGCCCTCGATGGTGCTGTTGTAGATGAGGACGTCGGCGTCCCTGGCCCGGGCGTAAAACGTCTCCAGCGGCAGTTTGATGGTGGACTGGGCCGACGTCTCCCCCTCGAGGTCGTCGAAGATGTAGACACCGCCGGCCATCCCCACCATCTGGGCCACATAGTCGCTGGTGCGGCGGACGGTGATGAGGTTATTCGTGGTGATGGAGAAGAAGGCCACGGTCTTGCCGGTGTTCTCCTGTTCGAGGATGGGAGCCACCTGCTCCACCTTCTGGCGGAAGACCTCTTCCGCCATCTCAGTCTTATTCAGCAGGATGCCGTAGAGCTTGAGCCACTCCATCCGGGCCAGCGGGCCGCTCTCGTAGCTCGAGCGCTCCACGAGGACCGGCACGCCGAACTTTTCCAGCTGCTCCTTGACCTCGGGGTCGTGGAGCACCATGGTGTTCTCGATGGCGAGGGTGCAGCCGGCGGCAAGGATGCGCTCATAGTCCGGGGCGCTGTACTTGCCCGCGTAGGCGATACGGCCCTCCTGCATGGCCTGTCTGGCCTCTTCCACATACCAGCCATCGGCCTTCGTGCCGGAGAGGGCGATGCTGTCCAGGGCGTCCAGATGGACGAAGAGGTCCATCACCGAGGTGGAGACGAGATAAATATGATCCAGCGGCTGGCGTAGCAGAACGACATCTTCGGGCAGGTCGTCCACCTCGGCGGCCCCTTCAGGGACGACGAGGAACCGCCCGGCGTCCGGGATGTCGATCATCACATAGCCGCCCTCATAGCAGTCGGCGGAAAACTGGGTGGCATAGTCCAGCGGATAGCTGTGGTCGAACACGAGGGATGCTGTATTGGCCGGGGCAGTCTTATGCTGCCCGCAGCCCGCAAGGGTGAGGGCGGCGGCAGGCAGGGCTTTCAGGAAATTGCGGCGCTTCATCGTTACTTTGCCTCGATCAGGGATGCAGAGGCGAAGGTCAGCGTATACTCGATCTCGTGCGGGGTGCTCATGGCGACGGTATCGCCCACCACATCCAGCGGGGTGTCGAGAGCCGCGACGGGGATCTCGAAGGTAGAGTTGCCCTCGGTGTTGGTGGGCAGATACTTCTCGCCGTCCACCAGCATATAGTCGTAGTTGGGGCTGGACCAGACGATGGTGGCGGTCATCCTGCCGTCGGCCACGGTCAGAGCAGCAGGGCTTTCCACGGTGGCACGGCCAGAGCCGCCCTCGAGGGTCACGTCGCAGGTGTAGGTGCCGTCGGCAGGCGCTTCCGCTGCAGCAGGCTGGGCGTTGGCGACACGGACGGTATGGTCGTACCACTTGCCCTTGGAGCCGAGGATGGCCAGCTGGAAGTCCTCGTCCAGAGCCTCCACCGGGATGTCGAAGCCATACACCTCATCCGAGGTGCCGTCGGAGTAGGTGACGGTGTCGGTGGTGGGCTGGAGCCAGTCGGCCTCGTGGGAGGCCGCGTCCTCTGCCATGCCGACGTAAAGGTTGACGATCTTCTTGGAGACGAGGCTGACGTGGAAGGTCATCTGACCGTCCTTCACGGTCAGGGTCCCCTTGCCGTCGTTGGCCTCGTTGGCATGGAACATGGAGCTGTCGGTGTCAAAGTCGGCGGTGTAGACGCCGTCGGGCAGAGCAGCCTCTGCTGCCGGTTCGGAAGCTGCCTCGCTCACGGCAGAGGAGGCCGCAGCCTCGGAGACAGCGGCAGAGCCGGCCGGGGCGCCGGATGCGCCGCAGCCGGTGAGAGAACCAGCCAGCACAGCGCCGGCCAGCAGAAGAGCAAATTTATGGTTCAGTTTCATGATGATATACCTCGAAGTATCTATTTTACAGAAAAGATTATAACACGCAATGGCCCGAATTCAAAGCAGGCCGAAAAAGAAATTGCCCGAAAAGGCACTCCTTTCCGGGCAATGATAGAATCAGGATCAGCCGTTCAGGGAATCGACAGCGGCCTTGGTGTGTGCGACGTAGAGCTGCTGGATGTCAGCGACCTCGCCCAGACCGGCGATCTGGCAATCGACAGAATCGAATTCGCCGGAGGCCTCGAACTGGCTCTTCCAGGAATCCTCGTCGTCGCCAGCCATATCGTTGTTGGCATGGTCGCCTGCAACGACCATCAGGGGACGCAGGACGACCTTGGTGTAACCGGCGGCCTTGACAGCCTCGATGACATTCTCGCAGGCAGTCTCCTCCGGCTCACCCTCGACGGTGCCGATGAAGACATTCTTGTAGCCCAGAGCGTTCATCTGAGACTGCATCTGGCTGTAGCTCACCTTTGCGGTGTGAGAGGTGCCGTGGCCCATGAAAACGAAAGCGGTGCCGTCCGCAGCAGCGGCGTCCAGACTGTCGAAACCGGCGGTCTTGACGGCCTCGGCGGTGATGGCCTTGGCGACAGCTTCCTTATCGGCGTTGATGACGGTGGCATCGCTGCCCACCTCGCCCAGCAGAGGCTCGGCGATGGCGACGGACTCGAACTTATCGCGGTAGCTGTCCACCATCTCCATCATCTCGTCGTACTCAGCGCCATGCATCAGATGGGTGGGCTGGACGACCAGATTCTTCACGCCGTTGGCAACAGCGCGCTCCAGAGCCTGCTCCATGTTGTCGATCTTCTCGCCGTCACGGGCCTGGACATGGTTGATGATGATCTGTGCGGTGAAGGCGCGGCGGACAGACCAGTCGGGATATGCGGCCTGGATGGCGTCCTCGATGCCCTTGATGTCCGCTGCGCGGCTGTCGTTGAAGGAGGTGCCGAAGCTGACGACCAGGATCTCCTTGTCGCCGATGTTGTCCTGGTTGCGGGCGTCGTCCTTAGAGGCGTCGCCGGTGTCGCGGCCAAAGTACTCGGGGTCAGCCTCTTCACCCTCGACCATCTCCTTCTGGGCGTCGGTCAGAGCGTCCCATGCGGCCTTGGCGGCCTCGCACTGGGCGTCGGTGTTCTCGTTGCGCTCCTGCACATAGATGGCGTCGATGAGGTCTGCCACATTCTTTGCTGCCATTTCATCGGCCTCCTCGCTGCTCACTTCGCTGGCGGCGGCAGAGCTTGCGGCGGTGCTGCTGGCGGCAGCGGAAGAAGATGCACCGCAGCCGGTGAGCACACCGGCACACAGGGCCAGTGCGGCGGCAGCGGCGGTGACGCGCTGCCAGTTCTTGTTGGTTGCCTTACGCATTGTTTGAGTCCTTTCTGTTGTGTGGAATGTACGTTTCCGATAGAAAGGGTACGAAACGGGGGTCAGCTCAAACGAAAAAAGAGCCTTTTCACCGCGCGGAAGGCACAGCAAAAAGACCCTTTGAATGTTCGGGCTTTTTGGTACGACCAATTCCTCGTGATCCGGAGCCGGACGCTCCTGTACCAACAGCGGGCAGGTTTCCTGACTGAAAGCTCACCGCCCGCTGCCGCCTTCCCAGAGGCAAAGCCTCCAGTGACCGGCGCTGAGCGCCAAGGCAGCGGACTCCCTTATCACAGTGACGAGATCGCGCGGGACTCGCACCCGCTTCCCTTTTACCCTCCCGGCCGGGAACGAAGCCCCGGCGGCAGGCACCTGCTGTTTTCTATTCAGACGAGGTGAAGTATACCACACTCCGCCCTAAAATGCAATATCTCAGCCCTCCTGCGGCACGACCCAGACCATGCCCAGCGCTTCGAGCTTTGCGATGCGCTCCGCCGTCAGCTTTTTCTCGGCACAGGCGTAGTTTTCGCGCATCCGGCGGACCCAGTCGCCGAGGCAGAAGCCGTCTTCGGTCTTATAGTTCACCGGCACCAGCAGATCGCCGTGGGCGGCGCAGTACTCTTCGGCACGGCGGAACGCCCCGGCCCACTTGGCCTCCCGGGCGTCCCACTGCATCCCGATGGCATCCAGCAGAGCGATATGCTCCGGCGTCACCTGGAACGAGCCGGGCCGGGCCTTGCGGGCAGCCCGGAGGTTCGAGATCCAGACGCCCAGACGGAAGCCGTTCTCGTCCACATATCCGGCAGGCACGAGGAGGCTGCCCTTCTTCTCGGCGTAGAGCCTGGCGCTCTGGTAGTTGTCCAGCCAGTTCTGCTCCCGCACGCTGCACGCGGGCGGCACCGGGGCGCTGAGGCGTCGGCCTTTTTCGCCCTTGAACAGCTCTCTCAGGGCCGCGCGGCGCTCGGCGGAGAGCTTTTTGCCCTCCCGCAGCATCTGCTTCTGACGGGACAGCCAGCTGCCCAGCCAGATGCCGTCCTCCGTCCGGTACTGGGCCGGAACGGCCAGACTGCCGTGCTCCTTTTTGTATTCCACGGCCAGCTCGTAGCGGTGCTGCCACGAGTCGGTCTTTTCCCAGTTCATGCCCAGCTCGTCCAGCAGAGCTTTCCGCTCCGGCGTCACCCGGGCGCTGCTGCGCTCGGGGTTCTGCCATGCGTACCGCTGGCGGGACACCCACTTGCCCAGCAGGATGCCGTCTTCGTCGGTGTACTCGGTGGGGACGTCGAGGTTCCCGTGGGCGGCGTGGTACTTTACAGCGGCCTCGTAGGCGGTCTGCCACTTGCGGTCGTTCCGGTTCGTCCAGTCCACTCCCAGCGCTTCCAGCTTTTCGATCTGGGCGTCGGTCAGCACACCTTCTTTATAAGCGGCACGCTGACTGCCCAGCCAGACACCCAGCGCCATGCCGTCCGGCGTGACGTACTTGACGGGAATTTCCAGCGTGTGATTTTCCAGATAATACTGGACGGCGGCGGCATAGCTCTTCTCCCAGAGGATGCTGCCGGTGTCCCACACCATGCCCAGTGCCTCGAGGCGCTCGACGCGGTCTGACGGCAGGTTCCCGCTCAGATAGCGCTGGCGGTTGTAGACGATCCACTCGCCCAGTGCAAAGCCGTCCTTATCCTTATAATGGACCGGCACCAGCAGGTCGCTGTGGCTGCCGCGGTACCGCCGGGCCGAAGCACAGCCGTTCTCCCACGCCAGCTCGAGCCGCTTTTTCCAGTTCATGCCGATTTTGTCCAGCCGGGCGGCCTGCTCGGCGGTGAGGCGGCCCTTTTTCTTTCCGGCCTGGACAAGGCGCTGGTTTTCCAGCCAGCGGCCCACGGCCACGCCCCCAAAGCGGTAGGAGCGAGGCACGTCCAGCGTCTTTTCCTCTGCTGTCATCTGCTTTGCGGCGGCATAATAGCGCTCCCAGTCGGAGTCCAGCGCGCGGCGGAGCTGCCGGTAAGCCCGGCGGCAGGCAGAGAGAGGCTCTTCCAGCGGGAAGGCTTCTGCCCCCGCCGCGCTGCACTCCTTCCGCAGCTGCTGCACACAGGTCAGCGCCTCAAAGGCCGCGCTCAGCTCTGCCACCGGCACACTGCCGCAGGCTGCAAGGGCGCGGGCCAGCATCTGCCGGTATGCGGCCGGTCCAGCGCTGCGGCGCACCAGCACCACGCCCGAGATCCCGGCCAGAGGAGCCTGCACCGCCGGGCCGTTGGCACAGACCAGCAGCCGGAGGGTGGCCGCTTCATCGGCCGCAAAGCCTTCTGCATCCTTATAAATATGTGTTCCTGCACCAAACAGCTTCCCGGCCTGCTCTGCGGTCTGCGCCGCCGCAGCATCATCCTCGCAGAGGACGAGATACCGCCCGGCAGCATCCGGGAGCCACTGCGCCAGCAGCTGTTCCACCGGCGGAAGCTTTTCTACGGCGAGGCTCAGAGCCTGATATTTCTCGGCGTTGGGGTCAGGACAGCCCGGCAGATGGAGGTTCTTCACCTCAGCACGGAGGCGGGCCATCGCATCTTCCAGCGGCCAGAGCAGAGCCGTATAGGAGGCCGGCATAGGCAGCAGACCCTCGGCCATCGCCCCGCCCAGCGCCAGCGGCTCCACGATGGCGTCGGCCAGCATCTCCTCGGCAGCGCGGCAGCTGTCGCCCGGGGCGTCCGGCTCCCCCAGAGCCAGCAGCTTTGCCCCCGGGCAGAGGCGGAACAGGGGCTGGACACAGTCGGTCCAGTCCTTTGCGCTCATCTCCCTCCAGCCGTCCAGCACCAGCAGGCCGGGCCGGAACTCAGCCAGCGCCACCCAGCCCAGCGCATTCTGCACGGCCAGCTGCTCGCAGCTCATCAGCCGCACCCGGTCGTCCAGCGTCTGGCCCAGCCGCTTTGTCAGGGCGCGGCGCAGCTCCAGACGGGCAGCGCAGGACACCACCCAGAGCACGCGCATCTCGGGGTGGGCGTCCAGCAGCTCCCACACGATGCAGCCCTTGCCAGTACCCGCCGGGCGCACCAGCGCAGCACAGTTTTTCTGCTGCAGTCCAGCCTCCGCTGCACGGCAGGCTGTTTTATTTGAATCATCTACCAAAATCGACATATCTTATCCTTTCTGCCCCTTCCGAGGGTTCAGAAATTCGCTTTTTCTGCAAAAAAGAAACGCGCCTGCGCAAAGCTGGCTTTCCTGCCTGCGCTGCGCCTGCGTTTTTCTGCAAAAATGTTACTTTCATGCTCTATTTTTATCATAAAAGTTTATTTCTTGTCAAGATGATTTGCACAGATTTTTCCAAATAATTTTACATTCCCTTTTTCCGGAAATTCCGGGACCGTTCCCTGCTGGCCGTTGACGGCGGGGACAGTTGGTGGTAGACTTTTTTCATCGGCTCCCCTTTTGGCGGGAGACTCCCCTATTTATGATATGTGAGGTAATCGATATGAACATCATCCGCACCGAAAAAGCTCCCGGCGCCATCGGCCCCTACTCTCAGGGCTACACCGTGGGCGGTCTCGTCTTCACCTCCGGCCAGATCCCGGTAGACCCCGCCACCGGCGCAGTCGCCGAGGGCATCGCCGCACAGGCTGACCAGAGCTGCCGCAATGTGGGCGCTATCCTGGAAGCTGCCGGCGTGGGCTTTGACAAGGTGGTCAAGACCACCTGCTTCCTGGCCGACATCGCCGACTTTGCCGCTTTCAACGAGGTGTACGCCAAGTATTTCACCTCCAAGCCCGCCCGCAGCTGCGTGGCCGTGAAAGACCTGCCCAAGGGCGTGCTCTGCGAGATCGAAGCCATCGCTGAGGCCTAAGCCGCCTTTTCAGCACAAAGAGGGGCCGTCCGCACCCGGAATGGAGTGCAGACGGCCCCTCTTTGTTTGCCTTCGATTCCAGTTTTTCATGCCGGCCAACTTTTCCAGCCGGAGAAATTGACTTCGTTTTTCGCTTTTGTTACAATAGAATCGAACTGTTGTAAAAGATTTCCGGTCAAATTTGAAAGAGAGGTCCCTGCCCATGTCCAATTCCCGTGTTGAAAGCCACAGCCGCGCCGAATTGCGCAACAAGATCATCAGCGCAGCCACCCTGCTCGAGATCCTGTTGTCCGGCCTCGTCCTCATCGGCCTGCTGCTGTCGATGGTGCCGCTGCTGCAGTGGATGCCCGGCCTGCTGTTCGACGGCAACGACGTCGAGGTGAGCATCTTCTTACAGCGGGCGCTGGACATCGTCATCGGCATCGAGTTCATCAAGATGCTGGCCAAGCACAGCCCCGGTTCCAGCCTCGAAGTGCTGCTCTACGCCATCGCCCGCCACATGGTGGTGGGTCACGAGTCCGCCCTGGAGAACCTGCTGAGCGTGGGCGCCATCGCCCTCATCTTCATCGTGCGGAAGTTCTTCTTCGTACCGGCCTTCGGCGCTCATCTGCCCGACGGCCACCCCGCACCTGACCTTTCCCCCAGCCAGAGCGGCATCCCGTCAGAGGAATTCGCCGCCCGGCTGCGCAAGCACCTGCATCATGACGACACCGACACGGAGCTTGAAGTCGCCATCGAAGACCCCAAGTACGAGGACAACACCGACACGCTGCTGGAAGCAGACCCGAAATGAGCCTGACAACGTAAAATGCCCCGCAGGACGCTCGTCGAGAGCTGCCTGCGGGGCATCTTTTTATGCTTAGTTGCTCCTGTGCTTCTGGCCGAAACGGTACTCCTTGCCGTCCCGGATGCGCTGGATGTTGGAACGGTGCATCCAGATGACCATGCCGCCCATGATGGCAGCGCCGACGGTGCAGACCACCACGTCCCGGGTCGGCAGGCCGCGCATGAGGCTGTACACCAGCGTCAGCACCGGGTAGGCTGCTGCCATGGTGATGCTGCCCAGCGACACCATGCCGGTGGGGACCAGGCAGACGAGGAAGATGAGTGCCAGCACCGGCAGCAGCACCGGCTGGACTGCCAGAATGGCACCGGCAGCCACCAGCACGCCCTTGCCGCCCTTGAAGCCGAAGTAGATGGGCTTGGAGTGGCCCACCACGGCGAGGATGGCGGCGAGGTAGACGCCCAGATAGGGCGAGACGGCAGCGTCAGCGGGCAGATGGCCGAACAGCCACCGGCCAAGGCAGACGGCCACGACGCCCTTGAGCACATCG
>OGGV01001537.1_pt1 | contig 10746 bp, 8 predicted proteins | sample 1571301 | NCBI WGS metagenome assembly OGGV01 (sample SAMEA2582072, study PRJEB24529) | metagenome | biome: Human gut stool | place: China | collected 2011
AGTAGTCGATCAGATTTCCACAGGCATTACCCATGGAATGGGCATATTCCGAGATATGGAACGGATATTTAATATCATAATTTCCTTTTACAGCTCCCCGTACCCAACCGATAGAAGGATATTGGTTGGAACCCATATCCACAATCGAATTGTTCCGTTCGTATTGTACCGGACGGGATAAATCGAATTGTTTTAAAGCTTCGTAGGCAGCGACAAAGTTTTGGCCGGGGCCTGCCTCATTTCCCAGCGACCAGATGACGATAGAAGGATTGTTTACATTGCTGTGTACCATTTCCATTACCCGGGCGACATGTGCATTTTTCCATTCAACGGGATGAGAAAGAGAAGCCGCCCCGTAATAGTATTCATGTGATTCGATGTTGGCTTCATCTTCCAGATAAATGCCGTATTTATTACAGAGATAATACCAGTAAGGATCGTCGGTGTAATGTGAGTTACGTACATGATTGATATTACCTTGCTTCATCAGCATAATCTCTTTTTCCATCATCTCACGGGTTATAGCGTGACCTACAGCCGGGTTGGTTTCATGCCGGTTCACTCCTTTCAATTTTATCGTCTTGCCGTTGACATAGTAATAACGGCCGGCCAAGCCGAACTCATCCTGATCGGCCGGAGTGTCTTTGATTTCCACTTTCCGGAAACCGACAATCGTAGATACTGTCTCGATACTCCGGTTTTTATGATCTTTCAGTTCCGCGATCAAGGTATAACGATAAGGAGTTTCTGCCGACCATTTATTCGGATTTTTTACTTTCAAAACCACTTTTTCCGCTTCTTGGGTATTCCCTGTGGTAATAGGTTCTACCTGGGCAACGACACAGTTCCGGATAGCCGCACCCTTAGTATCTGTTGCCAGAATAACCGGTTCATTCTCGTCAGAATACAATTTGTTGGCATACAAACTATAGCATACTTTATATCCCTTGGCCGTTTTCTTTCCAAAATTACGGATATCGGCCTGAATCGTCAGTGAACCGTCGGTGTAGTTATTATCCAAATCCGGAGTTGCAACCAGATCGCGTATCTGTACTTTTGGGGTGGAATAAAGTGCAACGGTACGGAAAATACCTGGCAAACGGAACATGTCCTGAGCTTCCAGGAAAGAACCGTCAGAATTCCGGTAAACTTCTGCTGCGACTATGTTTTTCCCGGAACGCAAATAGTTGGTAATATTGAAATTAGCCGTATTGCGTGAGTTTTTCGAAAAACCTACATACATTCCGTTGATCCATAGATAGAAAAATGAATCGACTCCGTCAAAACTGATAAATACTTCACGTCCGTCCCAGTGCTCAGGAATCTCGAATTCCCGACGGAAAGAACCCACTTCATTGCGATATTTGTAAGTAGTCCAGTTCGTTGGAGGAGCACGCATTACGCCGCCCCGCCAGTCGTCTACTTTTACGCTATGCATAAAAATGACAGGTTGATTGACATAGATGGGTACTCCGTATTTCAGGCTGCCATCTTGCTGAATTCCATAAATATTCCAGCTGGAAGGAACCGGAATATTGTCCCAGGCTGTTACGTCGAAATCGGTTTTATAAAAATCTTTGGGACGTGAATCCGGGTCCGCTGCCCAGTTGAATTTCCAGTTACCGTTCAGCGATTGCCAATATATACTGTTTTCAGGCAGAACTTTCCGGGCACTTTTTATATCTTGAAAAGGAAAAAACCAAGCATGTGGCTGCTCTTTGTTTAGAGCCAGATTTTCCGGAGATTGCCACTCTTTTCCCGTTGGAGCCTGTTCCGAAGCATAGGTATAACCTTTTAACGGCGGTCGTACACCGAAGCTTGGTATGACTAAACCACACAGTAATAGACTTAATGTGATTATACGCATGATGTGATTTCGTTTTATAAATATTCGTTGAGATCCGCACATTTTCTCTACAATATTCGTTAAAATCTGTCGGATTCCCAAATCATTTATAATGAATCTGATGATTTTTTCTCGATGCTGCTGCAACGAGAAGTAGTAACCTGTCTTTAAGGCTGATCAGCGAGTCTTGAAAGGGACCCTGATCAGGAGATTTTGAAATCTTCTTTTAGTAACAGGATCGTTTTGTTGATTACTTCCTGAGTCAGGGATAAGATTTGATTTTCAGTGAGATCGTTTTTAGTCGCCTGTTCTAACTTTTCTAATAGGGGGATTTCTTCATCTATTTCCAGTTGACGGAACATCGGGAGCATTTTGTGGGCCAGTTGGACGATAGCTGTACATTGTTTTTCTTCCTGATATTTTTTTAATAATTCTATGTGTTCCCGGGTTGTCAGTACAAATGAATCGAGGATTTTTTGTAGGGCTTCCCGATCGTTGTCGACAAACTGAAGGATATGTTTCAGACTATATCCTCTGCGTTCTATGTCCTGGGCTGGATTTGAAGAGGAAGTTGTTGCCGGCCCTGAGAGTGAAATACCTGTCAGATGGGTGATTAGGGCTGTCAGTTGACCGGAGGTGAAAGGTTTGCTTAGAAAAGCACTGAAACCGGCATCGAGGTATTCTTTTTCCGTCCGTCCGGAATCTGCCGATAAGGCTACGATACAGAGATCGGCAGCATTAGGTAGTAAGGAATTGCGGATTTGTTTTACCAAATCGAAACCGTTCGTTTCCGGCATCTGGATATCGGAAAAAAGAAGATCGTATTTGGTGGAGGCCAGCTTGTTCAAGAGATGCTGTGGACTGGTGGTGGCTTCTGCCTGAATTCCATAATTAGCCAATAAACCGACAGCCATTTCCAGTTGAAGCGGATCATCATCTATAAACAGAATTTTAGGTGAACCACTCGCCGGAATACCCGGTCGGGGGGGAATGGGTGTCTCGGGGGAAGCCGTTGAGGACGAGGTGGTACACTGCCCGAGGGGAAGCAGGATCGTAAAACAACTTCCTTTACCCGGAGTACTGTTTAGTTGAATTTCTCCTCCCAGAAGATGGATTAATTTCAATGTAATCGTTAATCCCAGGCCTGTACCTTCTATGGTTGCGTGTGAAGTTAGGCGTGTAAATTCCTGGAAGATGATTTTTTGCTCCTCGGGAGTCATCCCTGAACCTGTATCCTGGATTTTTAATCTGATCTTTTCCGGATTGACGGTTTCGGCAGAGAAGGAGATATACCCTGTTGTCGTGTATTTTACTGCATTGGATAAGATATTGGTCAGGATCTGCCGGATGCGCAGAGCATCTCCTGAATAGTCTTTATCGAGATCTTCGCTGAAACGAGCCTTTAATTCTAAATGTTTAGCTGCTGCCAGTGGCATAAAATTGTCCGTAATTTCCTGGAATAAATGGTACGGATTGAACACGATATGCTCGACGGGCATTTTATTGTTTTCCAGTTTCGATAAATCCAGCAAGTTACCGATCAGTTTCAGGATATGTTCCGAAGAACCCCGCATGTTTTTCAGGAAATAACGTTGCCGTTCGTTGATAGGGGTGTTATTGAGTAGTTCGATATAACCGATTACAGAACTTAGCGGTGATTTAATGTCGTGTGTGACGGTCAGGATCATCTTTTCCCGGCTTTTCAGCGTTGGCTACGGGATAAATCGCGAAGAATAAAGAAGGTAAAAAACAAGATCAGCAGGAAAGCAATCACTGCCAGCCAGGCAAAAATCCGGATCATTGTGTTGAGGGTTTGTTCCCGGGTTTCTTGTTTGATTAGAGAATTCGTGATTTCTTCTTTTTCATAGGCTCCTAATATTCGTTTCAACTGATCCGTAATGTAGGTGCTCTGCTGAATTAAGGCATATTCTTTCCGGTTGATTTGACGGGTAATATCCTGGGTTTGTTTTTGTACATCTTCCCAGGCTGTTTTCAGAATATGAACGACACTGTCCGTATTTTGTAAGGCTGTTTGCCTGTTAAGCGTATCGATAACAGTATGATGAGAAACCGAAACTTTGAGTACGGAATCGGGCTCGGTCTTGGAAAAAAATAACCAACGTCTTTTCTTTTTTTCTGATTTGGTGTACGAGCTGTCCAGTGTCGTAATGTGTCTTTTCCGGATATCTGTCCCTTGCAGGCTGTCTCTTCCGGATTCTATACTGGCAATCGCTTTATTATAGAAATCATCCGGGACAAAGGATTGTTTTACCCGGACGATATCCTGTAAATTACGTATTTTCTGATCGAGTAGATCATTGATCGTATCCAGACGAAGAATCTGGTCCAGACGGGTAGTTAAGTCTCTTAAAGAGTCTATATTCGATTCAACTTCCTCTATTAAATCCCGGTACTTTAGAAAATAGGATCTCGAACCGGTCTGTACAAAAGCATTCCCCAGCCCTTCCGATTCATAAAGCCCCGTGATCGTATTGCCAATAATGAATAGTTTCCGGTTAGGATTATCACTATTTTCTTCGCTGACAATTAATTCTATTATTTGCTTATAAATCAAAACAGCAGCCAGGATACTCAATAAGAACAGAAGACTATATCCTCCGATAACCTTCCATTGGGTATATTTTGAAAGTGAGGGCATGATCTTGTTTTTATTACATTTCAATTTTTCACCAAATATAAAAAAATGCATCAAAATTTAGAGCCTGTCGTACAAAATTTTGAAAGTTACAACAAAAAACAAACGCTAAATAAATGCTTTTCATTTATTTAGCGTTTTGCTCTGTGATCCCGTGGGGACTCGAACCCCAATCAAAGGAACCGGAATCCTTCATTCTATCCATTGAACTACGGAACCAAATGCGCTGCAAAGATAATAAAAAAAAGAAAAGGGGAACCATGTCCCCCTTTATTTTTTAGAATTAATTAATGGGGTTTTTTCGTACTACCGTAATTAATTCTCAGTGAATTTGCTTTACGTAATTCCTGTTTAATATCGGTAACGACACCCATCGTTACATTTTTATCTACTTTCAGGTTATTTGTAATGCTATTTCTATCTTCCTCTTTACGACTTTCACGTTCTGAAACCACAAAAGCTCCCAGTTCTTCTAAAGTTGCGAAACGATCGTTCAACTGGATTCGGGGTTCGGTTCCGTAAGCACCTTGATATTGAGGAGTAGGTTTACCTACATAAATATTACTTACGAGCGATTTCTTTTCCAGCTTTACGGTTTCTGTAGCCTGAGGCATCGCATTGGCAACCATTAGGGAAACTTCACGCATCGTGGTACTCACCATGAAGAAGAACAGCAACATAAACACGATGTCAGGTAAAGATGCCGTTGAAATTGCGGGCGTCTCTCTTTTACCACCTTTTTTAAATTTTGCCATTATTTTTTCCCTCCTATGTTTTTAGGTTCTGCTTCAGAAATCTGCATCGGAACAACTTTTCTGACTGCTTCTTTTTGGTCGTCATTCAGTTCATCAAAGTTTTTACCCCATTTCTCGTTGGCTTTTCTGTTTCTCAATTCATTATAAGCGGATGTCAACTGATCTTGTACGGCGATGTACATTTCATATGACGTTCCTTTATCACTCTGAAGAGAAACAATACCCTTCGAAACTTCCACGGGACCGAAAAGATCGATCGTTTTAATTTCTTTTTGGGGTAAGTCTTCGCTATTATTCGGATTTAGAACAAATTCGATTGTCCTGTCTTTCAGGGTAGAAACATCTGCCAATTCTCCGTTGATCGCCAGCTGATTGTTCCGGTTTACCAAAACCTGCAAAATATTCCGTTTTGCATATTTCGGGGCTTCGGTATTATCCGGCTGATAGGGCGGAAGTCTTCTGTATATACCGGAATCCACATTCATCGTCGTCGTTGCCAGGAAGAACACAAGCAACAGGAATGCGATATCGGCAGTCGAAGTGGCATTAATTTCTGGTGTTTTCTTTGCCATATTCCTTAATTTTATCTCTATTCCCCGAAGGGAATAGTATTATTTCATTCTGCTGTAAATTTCCGTTCCTAAAATAGCTAAAATAGCTGCTGCAAAAAGGAAATACATTGTGTACAAAATCGTATCTGTAAAGATCAGCATGGATGGTACGTTATCAGGTCCCGTATAACCGACTAGTTTCAATGGAGTACCATCAGCCAATGCATACCCGATCAGGATGACTATGGCTACTCCCGCTAATCCGATAAAGCTTTTCATTGCTTGTTTCGGGCGGGTAAACAGACGAATCACCGGGAAGATAACAGCTACAATGATTGCAATACCACACAGGATATATGCCCAATTCAATAATGCCGCTGTATATACAGGAGTAGTGTACGGCTGATTCGGTACTTCACCTCCGAACATAAACAGCCCTAACAATACTATTGTAATGGCAAACATTACGATTGTTACAAGGTTGAGTATTCTTTTACTATTCATGGTTTATTTATTTTTTTGCTCGTATTTCACCAAAATGTCTAACATGCTTACAGATGCATCTTCCATATTGTTTACAATACCTTCTACCTTTGATGTACAATAGTTATAGAATATCTGCAGGATCATAGCTACGATCAAACCACCTACGGTCGTAATCAAAGCCACTTTAATACCTCCTGCTACAAGGGCCGGGCTCATATCACCTGCTGCCTGAATCTGGTCGAAGGCGTCGATCATACCGATTACAGTTCCCAAGAACCCCAACATAGGAGCCAATGCGATGAACAATCCGATCCAGGTCAATCCTTTTTCCATCAATCCCATCTGTACCGATCCGTAAGAAACAACTGATTTCTCAACCATGTCGATGCCCTGATCGTAACGGGAAAGTCCCTGATAGAAAATACTTGCAATAGGTCCGCGGGTGTTACGGCAATAGTCTTTTGCTGCTTCAATACCACCGTTGTTCAGCGCGTCCTCAAAACCAACAATGAATTTTTTGGTGTTCGTGTCGGAAAGGTTCAAGTAAATAACCCTTTCAATTGCGACGGCCAAACCGAAAATCAAACACAATGCAACACAAGCCATAAATCCGGCACCACCCTCGATGAATTTCTGTTTGATCGCTGCATGCATTGAAGTACTTTCAATTTCTTCGTCATCGATAGAAACTGTTGTTTGCTCGGTTTGAGCTGCTGGTGCTGCTTCGTCTTCCTGAGCCATTAATTTTGATGCTCCAATAGTAAGCATTCCTAAAACTGCTATTAGTGCAAATAATTTTCTCATGATCTCTTTAACTGATTTTTAGTTTATAAATAATTAAAATTTAACTCTCAAACTTCAGGCGTACCCTTGCAAACCTTTGTATTCCCACAGGACGCACCAAAAGACGCGGCAAGGTACAAAAAAAATGTTAAAACCCAATATGATTCATGGTTATTTCTCCTTTTATTGATGAATTTAAGTATTTTTTTATTTCGTTAGCGTCATGGTATTTCTCCAGCAGATACATCATTTTGCAGACAGCAGCTTCCATCGTGATGTCATATCCACTTGAAACTCCGTAGTTTAATAACTCTCTGCTGGTCTCGTAACGGCCCATTTCTACAGTCCCACCCTGACATTGGGTGACGTTGTATATGATGATGCCTTTTTGGGAGGCTTCTTTAATTTTTTCTAAAAAACAACGGTCGGTCGGAGCGTTCCCCGAGCCATAAGTCTCCAAAATCAGTCCTCTTAGACCGGGAGTTTGAATAACGGCATCTATTAATTCCGGACGAATGCCTGGAAATAATTGCAATATGGCGATGTTGGTATTCATTTCCGTAAACGCACAAATCGGCTCTGTCCGGGGGGTATAATTGATGGCTCCGTAATTATAGTGAATATGAATACCGATTTCTGCTAAAGGCGGATAATTGAACGACTGGAAAGCATCGAAGCTCTCTGCATTGATTTTGGTGGTTCGGTTACCCCGGAAGAGTTTGGCTCCGAATAAAATACAGACTTCAGGTACAACTGCCTTGCCTTCGATGGTCGCTGCTGCAATTTCTAATGCTGCAATCAGATTTTCCCGACCATCGGTACGTATGGTACCGATCGGAAGTTGTGAACCTGTGAAAACAACCGGTTTTGTCAGATTGTTCAGCATGAAGCTCAGGGCTGCGGCTGAATAAGCCATCGTATCTGTCCCGTGCAGAATGACGAATCCGGAGTACTGATCGTATTTGTCCAGAATGATTTGGCACAGGTCGGCCCAAAGCGCCGGTTTCAAATCGGACGAATCGATGATCTCCGGTAAAGTATAACTGTTGATAGAAAAACCGAATTCTCTGATCTCAGGAACTGCTTTCGCTATCTGTTCGAAATCGAAAGGACACAATGCCCCTGTCGCCGGATCGTTGACCATTCCGATGGTTCCACCTGTATATATTATCAATACCGATTTTGTCATTGTTGTATCAAAGTTTATCGATGACCCCTCACACGTTTTCGCACTGCAAATTAAACAAATTCAAAGCATTTTGTGTCGTTATTTCCTCAATTTTTTTTGTCTCGAGACCCGTTAATTCTGCAATTTTTTGAGCTATTAACGGAATATAACTACTTTCATTTCTTTTTCCCCGGAAAGGGACCGGAGTCAGGTAAGGAGAATCGGTCTCCAGTACGATGTTTGCCGGGCCGATTTCGCGTAGGGTATCTGCCATCTGACTCTTTTTGAAGGTAACGACTCCTCCGATTCCTAATAAATACCCCATGTCGATTGCTTGCCGGGCTTCTGCTGCATTACCCGGAAAACAATGCAGAATGCCACGGGTATAAGGATGTTTTTTCAGCACCTCGAAAATCACTTCCAGGGAGTCGCGGGAATGAATGATTACCGGCAAACCGGTTTCTTTTGCTATTCCAAGCTGATGTTCGAATGCTTTGATTTGTTCCCGGTAATACCTTTTATCCCAATATAAGTCTATACCACATTCTCCGATGCCGTAAAAGGTATGGTTACCCAAAGCTTTTTCTACCTGGGCCAGCTCTGCTTTATAGTTCTCGTACACAGAAGTGGGGTGTAGCCCTGCCAAAGGAAATAACATCTCCGGGTGTTGGGCTTCCAGGGCGAGCATCCGGTTACGCGATTCACTATCGATGTCCGGAAGAACGATGTAATTCACTCCCGCCTCTCTGGCACGTTGTATAACAGCTTCCCGGTCTTCTCTGAATTCCTCTTCGTAGATATGTGAATGAGTGTCGATGTACATAAATTTAAAGCCAAAAATGATTAGCTGAAAACTAAATGATTTTGCGGAAACGAAGATAATAAAAAAAGCGCACACCCTCGAAGTGTACGCTTTAATTTTCAGGTAATCGTTTAGTCAGCCTTTAACTTTTACCTTTAACTTTTTATACGTGTCCCTGAGCACACATTGCTTCAGCTACTTTTATAAAGCCGCCGATGTTAGCACCTTTCACGTAGTCAATCTTGTCTCCTTCTTTGCCGAATTTAACACAAGTATCGTGGATATCTTTCATGATCTGAGACAGTTTCTGGTCAACTTCTTCAGCTGTCCAGCTATATCTCATTGAGTTCTGGCTCATTTCCAGACCCGATACGGCAACACCACCTGCGTTAGCTGCTTTACCCGGAGCGAAAGTGATATGAGAATTCAAATATTTAACAGCTTCAGCTGTACAACCCATGTTGGAAGTTTCTACAACCATCTGACAGCCGTTAGCAACCAGTTGTTTTGCATCTTCTTCGTTCAATTCGTTCTGAATAGCACACGGGAATGCGATATCACATTTTACTTCCCATGGTTTTTTCTTAGCGAAGAATTTAGCTCCGAATTTAGCTGCATACGGTTCTACAACGTCGTTGTTGCTTGCACGTAATTCCAGCATATAATCGACACCTTCCTGGGTAATACCTTTTTCATCATAGATGTATCCGTCCGGTCCGGAGATGGTTACCAATTTGGCACCCAATTGAACGAGTTTCTGGGCAGCTCCCCAGGCAACATTACCGAATCCGGAAATCGCAACAGTTTTGCCTTTGATATCCTGACCTTTTTCTTTCAGCATGTGCTGAGCGAAATATACCGTACCGTAACCGGTAGCTTCCGGACGTACACGTGATCCACCGAATTCTCTTGGTTTACCGGTCAGTACACCTACGAATTCATTCCGGATTCTCTTATATTGTCCAAACAGATAACCGATTTCACGGGCTCCTACGCCGATATCACCGGCAGGAACGTCTGTGTCGGCACCGATATATTTGCAAAGTTCAGTCATAAAGCTCTGGCAAAAACGCATTACTTCATTGTCTGATTTTCCTTTCGGGTTGAAGTCCGAACCTCCTTTACCACCACCCATAGGCAGCGTAGTCAGAGAGTTTTTGAAAGTCTGCTCGAAACCTAAAAATTTCAGTCCGCCCAAAGTTACCGACGGGTGGAAACGTAAACCTCCTTTGTACGGTCCGATAGCACTATTGAATTGAACGCGGTAACCGCGGTTGATTTGTACTTCACCTTTGTCGTCGATCCATGGAACACGGAACATGATTACTCTTTCAGGTTCTACCATTTTTTCAAGGATCTTATTGGCCTTGTATTTCGGGTTTGCCTGATAGGTATCCCATACAGTTTCAATAACTTCTTCTACAGCCTGGTGGAACTCTGATTCACCTACTGTTTTAGCCTTTAAGGCTTCCATGAATTCTTTAATTTCTGGTCTCATGTGTATAATTTTTAGTATGAGTTAATTCAAACGTTTTCGGATGTCAAAATTATCTAATTATTTACGATATCAAAACTTTTTGCAGTTAATTTTTTATTAACAAACCTTGATTTTGCTTTCGGATTGATAGTTGGAGATATATCCCTGCTGATAATCTGTTACCAAAACCGAAATTAGTATTTCGGCGGTCTCTCTCGGGGA
>OGGV01001551.1_pt1 | contig 10669 bp, 9 predicted proteins | sample 1571301 | NCBI WGS metagenome assembly OGGV01 (sample SAMEA2582072, study PRJEB24529) | metagenome | biome: Human gut stool | place: China | collected 2011
CCCAGCAAGCAGGAATTGCGTTCGCTGGTGGCAAAGATGAAGCTGATTCCCAATCACAGAAAGTGATCCGGGCATATCCGCCAACTTAACCGAGGCGGATCTGCAAGCCCGTGTAGCGCTTACGCAAACGACGGCCGGACAAAACAAGTTCACCTTCTCCACCAATCCCACACTGACGGTACAGGTATTGGATCAAGACGGGGCCATCCTAGCCACCGGAACCGAGGGTTCCATCATTGGCACTCCTCCCCTCACGAGCTTGACCGTCCGGGCTATGAACCAAGACGGCTCCATCACCTCTTTCTCTAACGATGTGACGATCTCCGAGTATGTGGATGTGCCTTCTATTTATGAAGGATTATTCGGACCGGAGTATAATTCTGTAACTTGGGTTTGGGATACAGATGCCAGCAACGGCCTTTGGGGAAATGGTGCTTATATGGAAAGCACAGGTCCGGAATGGTGGCAAGTTCAAGCCACAGACATCGACCAACAATGTACTGAGAAAGGATATGCCAAAGATGGGTTAGAAGGTTGGATGACTTTTACCTTGGCTGGCAAGAAAGTAGAAACCAGCCGCGGTCAATCCGGAACAATCGCATGGGACTTATCCGCTGTAGCCAAAGAAGGTTGGGATCAAGGTACATTAACGTTCACCGGAACCATTCCTTTATTAGGACTGGTGAAAATGGGAGACACTGATGATACCTTCGCTCCTCAATATGAATATCACATCTTGGAAGCGGATGGTGAGCATCTTAAACTAGCGGCTCCGAAACCCGGCGCAGGTGATTGGGGAGAGGCTTGGTTCTGGAATTTTAAAACAAGAAAATAAAGAAAATATATCATGAAGAAAGTATTATTCATTCTATATTGCACTATTAACAACAACTGTTATTAATATCAATGCTGACGTAAATGGTCCATCACCTTCCTATGCCGCAGAAAGAGAAGGGTATTCAAAAATGTACGTTACAGCTCAAAATCAGGACGCCCATATATCAATGGTTATTGAAGATCAAAATTTCATGGAATATACTATCACCAGTGGTTTTTATAGTGGAGGTCCATGGGTTTACTTTGTTGAACATGGAAAGTATAAAGTTGTTTCCATAGATAAGGGATATAGAGTCTCTTGTAATGGATCTACAGTTCAAGTAGGATCTGTCATAACTTTTAGCGGCGCAACTGGGCATATTGGATTTTACGTAAATAATTGATCTAAAAATGAATATCACGATACTCAATGTTCTCCGTGACATTGAGTATCTCTGATCGGATAAATGAAGAAGATGTATCTCACTAGCAATATTTTATGATGAGATTATCCCAATAATTCATTCATTCTTGTTATATAAGAGGGGCGGAGCGTTTATCGTTCCGTCTCCTCTCTTTTTATCTTACACGGTACTCGCCCTGCAAATATCCTTCCGTCAACCAAACCGCTCTCCGGCCATCTTTTTGATTTCCATAGAGCATTTACCTTGACACACCTATTTTCCGAACCTAGCGAAATAGCGAGAAAGCAGTAGCAATAAGCACCCCTTTTTGTTAAAATACAGCGTTTTCCACACACAATAGGTGCCGGAAGCCTGCGTAACTAGTCGTATTAGGCAACGCCGATACTGCCGTTGGGCATCGTAAGTAGTCAAGAATAGGGTTATGAGTAGTCGCGAATGGGCATTCTTACCCTGTTATAACCCTATTGTAGCACCGTTTTTCTTCCCTTCCTGCCCCCAAAACATGAAATACGATGAATAAATTCCGCTAGAATAAAAGGCCGTTATTCAACATTAGCCTATCAACCAATCGATTGTCGTTTTTTTCTTTCGTTTTCGGGAGCATACCTTACCTTTACCCGAAAGAATCGATTCTCCATGACTTAAATTTACAAACTGTCACTTTGCTAAAAGACGCAAGACAAGGAGATGTCAAGTATCCGTGAAAGATGATACATCTTACAACGGTAAGATCATACATCCTACAACAGTAAGATCATACATCTTACGGCGATAAGATGCTACAACTGTACCTTACTGAAAATAAGTTCGTGCATTAAACTCCATAATCGAACGTTTTAAACTGAATAACGTCGCAAATATCGCAGCGTTTCTCCTGTTCTAATGTCGCATCAAGTACTTAAAATATGTATATACACGAAAGAGATAATTGGACATCATTCAGATAGGACGTTTCCGAGCTTACCGCACTCCTTGAAGAGGTGGGGCGTAAACGAGGAATGCTGTATGGCAGACTTGCCTCACACCATCCCCAACGTCTCAAACATCCCCCGGTAAACGGCGGCCTTCTCCTCCAACGGCCTCGGATAAGCTCTAGAGGATGAAGGCATACGGAACAGCCTCATCGTCCTTCCCATACAAGAAAATTCCGACGAGAAGCCCACTTTAGGCTCCTCCGTGCCGGGCAATACGGAGAGGAGGGTATCCATCGCTTTCTGCCCGGTTACCACGATCGCCACGCATTCCGGTATCTGGGACAAGACCTTTTCCGGATCGATCGGCCGTACCACCTCAAGGAACTTATCGGAGGCGTTCGCTTTCAAGCGGATCACCTCCATGGCGGTATCACCGATCCCGATCCCCTTCTCCCGGCAGAAAGCCTTCGCCTTCTCCTCGCTGAACGCCTTCTTGTCTCGCAGGAACGCATCCTTGTTCCCATAGAAAATCAAGCCAAGGATACGCCACATATCATTCTGAATATTCGGGTAATAAAAATCCATGCTCCAACGAGCTCTTGGAGGCGGGAAACTCCCCAGCATCAGCAATCTCGTATTCTCCGGGAGGAAGAAACCTAGCGGATGCTTCCTTGTTCTTTTTGAATTCCTTCTTCTGATCCTCTTTCGCCAGAAGCACGACGTTATACACGAAGTCCGTGATCCATTGCTCGGAGTAGCCTAGTTTCTCGGCATACTTACGCACGCTCCACGCAGCCTTCTGCACGCTGATATCCTTCCACTCGGACTTGGTCAAGATATCGTGAACCGTCTTCGTCGTCATATTATACAGCAACTTCTTCACCAGCATGGAAAAGCGGAACTTCCACTGCATCAGATTACCAAGCAAGTTGAACAAGTCATTGCAGAAACCTTGGAACATGAAGAAATACGTCTTGATATCGTTCTGGTTCTTGCAGTTCTTCTTCACCGAGCTGTCGATCTCCTTGAAGAAAGCCTCGCTTAGGCCGTAATCCTCCATCAACACCTTGCGCACACGGGATTTCTCGGCGACACCCAATTTGTTATTCTGGGTCGGTATCTTCAACATGCGTTTGAACAAAGCCATATCGGCGAGCATGTTCAAGTTGGTGATACCCAAGTTCACGGCCATAACGGCTTGATAATATACACGGATTAAAGATACGAACTCCTCCACGGAACCTTTGCCGGCCTCTTCCGCCTCAGATACGTTCTTCTTGAATAGCTTAGAAATAAAATTCATCGTACGATTATTAAATAGTTTCGAGCCGCAAATATACGAAAACTTACCGCCAATGCAGAATAACTATTCAATTCTCTCCACCGTAACCTCCGGAAATTGCTCCATCAATAGCAACAGTGGACTTTCCTCCGTGTTTTTACGGGCCTTCAACACGATGCTGACGACGTACTCGTCCTTCTCCTGATGCCCCAGTCTTTTCATGTCATAGCTTACCAGCAGGAAACCTTTCTCGTAGATAACACGGGCGATCCGGTTGATCGCCTCCTTGTCGGAGGTAGAGAATACCACCAAGGAACTTCGCATCCCAATGCTTTTAAAAATAACGCTCAACAGCTCCAGCCCGGCGAGCGTCAACAAAGTGGCGGCGATACCGAGCCCGTACATGCCTGAGCCGACGGCCAGACCGATACCGGCGGTCGCCCAGATACCGGCGGCGGTAGTCAATCCCCGCACGAATTGTTTCTGGATGATGATCGTACCCGCCCCGATGAAACCGATGCCACTCACCACTTGGGCGGCCACACGGCTCGGATCGAGACTTACGCTATTCTCTAGGATGACATCTTGGAAGCCATATTGGGAGACAACCATGATCAACGCGCTACCCAACGAAACAAGGAAGTGAGTCCGGTAACCCGCCTCCTTCGCACGGTACTCACGGTCTAGCCCGACAACGGCGCCCAGAATACCTGCCACGAAAAGTCTTAGTATGAAATCCCACATCATAATCAACGATCTTTTAGGTTTTACCCCGAAAGATAGGAATTATTTATTGATTCAGCCGCCATTCACGGTGATAAGAATCGATCGCCTCCCGGACGGAGCCATGTAGGAGCAGGAGATTCTTGCTCTGCTCGTAATCCAGACGAAGCTCTTCCATGATCATACGGGTGCCACGGTCCACCAATTTTTGGTTGGTCAGTTGCATGTTCACCATCCGGTTCCCCTTCACCCGGCCAAGCTTGATCATCGTGGAGGTCGTGATCATATTCAGCACCATCTTCTGGGCCGTACCGCTCTTCATCCGCGTACTTCCGGTGACGAACTCCGGACCTACTACCGGCTCGATGGCGATCTCCGCCTCCGCCGCCATCGGGGAGTCCGGGTTGCAGGAGATAGAGGCCGTCAGGATTCCCTCGGAGCGTGCCTTACGCAGGGCGCCAATCACGTAAGGAGTCGTACCCGAGGCGGCTATCCCCACCAAGGTGTCGTTCGTATTGATATGATATTGTTGAAGTTCCTCCCAAGCCTTATCCAGATCGTCTTCCGCCGACTCCACGGGATTCCGGAGCGCCCGGTCGCCGCCGGCGATCAAACCGATCACCAAGGTATTCGGCATACCGTACGTGGGAGGGATCTCGGAGGCGTCCAAGACACCCAAGCGACCACTCGTACCCGCCCCGATATAGAAGAGCCTACCGCCTCTCCGCATCCGCTCTACGATACGGGTTACCAGTTTCTCGATCTTCGGGATCTCCCGGCCAACGGCGATCGCCACTTTCCGGTCCTCGTTATTGATGCCTTCCAGCAACTCCCGGACAGACATCTGATCCAGATTATCATACAACGATTCCGACTCGGTTATCTTTTGAAATGCCATAACTCATTCATTTTTTTCTTCGTTCGTAAAATGATACCGGATCAATCCGTCCATGGGAGCCTGTACGACCGTACCGACCTTCAAGCCTAAGGATAAGGCCGCCGCTTTCAATACCTCCTGATAATAATAGGCGATAGAGCCTACAAAATGAATCGGGTACGTATCAGCTCCCGGATATAACGCCACGTTACGGAGGAAAAAGCTACGGAAACTCGTATAGACCAAATTATAAATCGGTTGCTCGGTGATATTCTCCAACAAGAAACGGGACAAGGTAGCCAAGAAACGATTCGGGAAAGGTTGTTTGTATACCCGCTCCAACAATAAGGCGGGCGTCAACTCATATTGATCCATAAACTTCCGAACCAAAGGCGCCGGTAACTGACGCTTCAAGCAATCCCCTACCAATAACTTCCCGAGCACGGCGCCACTACCCTCATCCCCCAGAATGAATCCCAAGGGAGAGATATGCTCCGTTATCTCCGTCCCGTCATACAGACAAGAATTCGATCCCGTCCCCAATATACAGGCGATTCCCGGACGGCTCCCGCATAAGGCACGAGCAGCCGCCATCAAGTCACTATACACCTCTATGGGAGCCGGGATATAAGGCGTAATCGCCTCTTCCACGATCCGGTTCTTCTCCGGGAAGGCGCAACCGGCGCCATAGAAGTAAATGGCATCGATCCGCTCACCCTTCAAGGCGGGCAATAAGGCATCCCGGATTTCTCCGGCGATCTCCTCCCGTGTCTGGAAGAAGGGATTGATACCCGCCGTCACGACCGTACGCACCGGTCTGCCTTGATCCGCCAGGCACCACTCCGTCTTTGTAGATCCGCTATCCGCAATTAATATCATACACTTATTATAATATCAAATTCTGGAGAATATATACCACCGCACCAGACAAATATCCCGCCAAGGCCAGCAGCGAGATATTCTTCAAGTACCAAATGAAATTGATCCGCTCCAGGCCCATCACGACGACTCCGGCGGCGGAACCGATGATCAACATACTTCCACCTACTCCTGCGCAATAAGCCAAGAACTGCCAGAACACGCCGTCTTGCATGAAGTTCGCCAGATAAGCCGGATCAGTCGCCGCAGCCACCATAGCGTCCGTAGCCACCGGGTACATACCGATAGCACCCGCTACCAACGGAACATTATCCACGATAGACGATAAGGCGCCGATAATCAGGTTCACCGCATACACATTGCCTACCGTATCGTCCAGCCAGAAAGCGAAATCCGACAATACGCCGCTGCAACGCAAGGCATCCACCGCCAAAAGGATTCCGAGGAAGAATAACAAGGTCGCCCCGTCTATACGGTGAACCACCTTGGACAAGCGCAATTTCAAGTCCTCGTCGATCGGTTTACGGGCGTATAGCATCTCCGTATAGAACCAAAGAATACCCACTCCCATCAAGATACCCATAAACGGGGGAAGATGAGTAACCGTCTTGAATACAGGCACGAACAATAAACACAACACACCGATGATCAAGATCGATAACTTCTCCTTATCCTTCAATTTCTTCAGCAACTCATTGTCCGCCTCCATTTGCGAGAATGCGTTAGGGGGCGTCACGTTGCCATGCAAGAAACGCATGGCGATCAAGACCGGGATCAACGCCGATACGATACTCGGCAGGATCAAATGGGGGATCGTGGATGAGGTGGAGATATTTCCCCTTACCCAAAGCATGATCGTAGTCACGTCGCCGATCGGTGACCAAGCGCCACCGCTATTCGCCGCTATAATAATGATACTGCCGAACACCCACCGCTCTTTATAATTCCCGAGCAACTTACGGATCAACATGATCATGACGATCGAGGTGGTAAGGTTGTCCAACACGGCCGACATAAAGAACGTGATCACGGCGATCAACGCCAGCAGTTTCTTCTTTTTCTTCGTGGTAATATGATTCGTGATAAACATGAAACCGCCATGGGCATCGATCAGCTCCACGGTTATCATCGCCCCGATCAGGAATATAAGTGTCTCGGCGATCTCTCCGATACTATCCAGAACCTGATGCTCCACGACGAACCGGGTACATTGTTCCTTAAACGTTAAAGAACCCAAAGAGGGGAACGATTCCAAGAACAAGCTGAATTCCTCTGCCGAGGCCCTCGGGATGAAAAACGGGGCCGCGTACGTGTACATAACCCATAAGACCGTACCGATAAGCAAAGCCGTTCCCGCCTTGTTTATCTTTAGAGGATGTTCCAATGCGATCATCAAATAACCGACAAGGAACACAATGACCATTGCTGTCAACATAACTTCATGATTTAGGTTTAAACGCTACAAATGTAGAAATAATAACTCTGTAACACGATAGAAAGACGGAATGTTTTTTAAGATAATTTTACCAAACATGCGAAAGGAACCGGACTGCTCCGATTCCTTTCCTATTCTCTCGAGGGAAAACTATAACCCCGAGACAACTCACTCTACAACCAACATCTTATCACCCACGGAGACCTTGTCCGTCTCATTGACATACACCTCTTTCACCACCCCATCGATCGGCGTACGAATCTCGTTCTCCATCTTCATGGCAACCAATACGCAAAGCGGGTCTCCCGCCTTGACCTCATCGCCTACCTTGACATATACCTTCTGGATCACGCCCGGCATCTGGGCCTGTATGACCTGACGGCCGACCGTCTTGGAACTGGTTCTCGACAGGCGTAATTTCTTCAACTCGTCAATCACCTGTACTTGGAAATAATCACCTTTATTCTTTACCTCATAGGTGGAATCTCCAACACTGGATATTTGTACGCCATGAGATTTATGGTTCATGATGATCGAGTGGATCGTATCTCCGCCCAGATTGTAATCTACATCATAAACGGTACCGTTTACGGATACTTTCTTGATAGGCCCGTCTTCCAGAATCTCTACCTTGAACTCTGTGTCGGGAATATCGTTAACCGTGGCAAAATAAGTCGCTAAAGCCTTTGACATAATCATTCCTCCTCTCATTAAAAGTTATTGGCCAACATTTGTAACTTCCCGTAGTGTTTCCACAGGGACTCCCCTACCAGCGGAACGGTCGTCGCACGGGCGGCCGCCTCTTTCTCCTCCTCGTAATGCTTCAAGGCGGCGGCGATCACGGCGACGGTCGGGTCGCTGTTCTGGCGACGCTTCAAGTCTTCCTTATCGAACTTAGTGTCGATAAAGGTCGTATCGTAATTCCCCTTCAAGAAAGTCGCATTATGCAACACACGCAGGTGGAAGGGAATCGTTGTCTTGATTCCCAAGATCTTGTATTCCCGCAAGGCACGTATCATATTCGAGATGGCGGACTCACGGGTCCGGCCCCATGTGCAAAGCTTGGCGATCATCGGATCGTAATGCAAGGACACCTCGAAACCGGCGTAAGCGGCGCTATCCAGACGTACGTTACGTCCCTCGGGAGCCTCACGCACCTTGATCACGCCCGGAGAGGGCATAAAGTTATTTTCCGGGTCCTCCGCATAGATACGGCATTCCAAGGCATGCCCCCGGCAAGCCACATCTTCCTGCTTATAAGGCAGACGATTTCCTGCGGCCACCAAGATCATATCGCGAACCAAGTCCACGCCCGTTGTCTCCTCCGTCACCAGATGCTCCACTTGAAGGCGGGTATTCATCTCGAGGAAATAGAAGTTCTGGTCCTTATCCATCATGAACTCCAACGTCCCGGCACTGTAGTAACCGATTTTCTTGCAAGCCTCCACCGCTACGGCCAACATCTTCTGGCGAGCGGCCTCCTTCACGAATGGAGAGGGCGCTTCCTCGATCACTTTCTGGTTACGGCGCTGGATGGAGCACTCACGCTCATACAGATGGATCACGTTCCCATATTTATCCCCGAGTACCTGCACCTCGATATGATGGGGGTTCTCGATATACTTCTCGATATAGATGGCGTCGTTTCCGAATGAGTTGGCAGCCTCGGAACGAGACATACGGAAAGCCGCTTCTATCTCATCCTCGCTATGTACCAAACGCATACCCTTTCCACCGCCTCCGGCAAGCGCCTTTAGCATAATCGGATAACCCACCTCGGCGGCTACTTTCTTGGCATCCTCTATGTCCGTCACCGGCTTTTCCGTTCCGGGTACAACCGGCACACCGGCTTCTTTCATGATCTTACGGGCCTCGGTCTTGATACCCATCTTCGCGATCACGTCGGCGCTCGGGCCGATAAAGATCACGCCCTCCTCCTCGCAACGACGGGCGAAGTCGGCGTTCTCCGACAAAAAGCCGTAACCCGGATGAATGGCGGCTCCTGTCTTCTTGGCGATCTCAAGGATCAAGTCCGGCTTCAAGTAAGAGGTATCCGCTTCATCTTCCGAGATGCAGTAGGCTTCCTCCGCATAACGTACATGTAATGCTCCGCGATCCACATGCGTATAGATCGCTACGGTCGGGATGTTCATCACCCGGCAGGTGCGGAATATCCGCATCGCTATCTCGCCACGATTGGCTACTAATACTTTCTTTATCATAAGGATTCGTTTTTAAAGAGGAATATTGGAATGCTTCTTCGGAGGATTGGATTGCCGTTTGTTGGCCAGCAACTCAAAACTACGGATCAAGCGGCTGCGTGTGATAGACGGCTCGATGATCTCGTCTACATAGCCTAACTCAGCGGCCCGGTACGGGTTAGCGAACTTCTCCCGGTAATCGGCTTGCAATTCCTTCCGTTTGCCTTCGGGATCTTCCGCGGTCTTCAAATCCTTACGGAACAAGATATTCACGGCACCATCCGGTCCCATGACAGCGATCTCGGCGGTTGGATAAGCGAAGTTGATATCGCCCCGGATATGCTTGGAGCTCATCACGTCGTAAGCGCCACCGTAAGCCTTTCGGGTAATGACGGTCACTTTCGGCACGGTAGCCTCGCAATACGCATACAATAACTTAGCGCCATGACGGATAATTCCCTCGTACTCTTGGTTCACGCCCGGCAAGAAACCCGGTACATCCACCAGCGTCAACAACGGTATATTAAACGCATCGCAGAAACGGACGAAACGGGCGGCCTTTACGGACGCGTTGATATCCAGCGTACCGGCCAACGCAGCAGGTTGATTCGCCACGACACCGATCGTCTTTCCATTCAAACGGATATAACCGATAATGATATTCTTGGCATATTCCTCTTGTATCTCGAAGAAGTTTTGATCATCAGCCACGGAAAGGATCAACTCTTTCATGTCGTACGGCTGGTTGGGATTGGTAGGAACCAGCAGATCCAATTGCGGATCGATGCGGTTCGGGCTATCGGTGGTAGGGACGAATGGCGGCTCTTCCATATTATTATTCGGCAAGAACGACATCAACTCACGTATCTTCAAGATACAATCCATATCGTTATCCGCCGTGCAATGAGCCACTCCGGAACGGGTGCTATGCACTTCCGAGCCTCCCAGATTCTCCATCGTAACCTCTTCTTGCGTCACGCTTTTCACGACCTCCGGGCCGGTGATAAACATATAGCTCGTTTGTTTTACCATAAAGATAAAGTCCGTCAACGCCGGCGAGTAAACCGCTCCACCCGCACACGGGCCCATAATGGCGCTAATCTGCGGGATCACGCCC
>OGGV01001554.1_pt1 | contig 10650 bp, 8 predicted proteins | sample 1571301 | NCBI WGS metagenome assembly OGGV01 (sample SAMEA2582072, study PRJEB24529) | metagenome | biome: Human gut stool | place: China | collected 2011
GATCCCAGCCGTTGCCCGGCTTGATGGTGGGGTCGAAACCGGCTGCCTTGTCCTGTGCGCCGATGGTGCAGCTCTCGACGCAGCCGCCGTTGGTGATGAAGAGCAGGTCGTTCTCGGTCAGCGGCAGCACCTTTTCCTCGCCCTTGTGCTCCACGGTGATGGAGCTGGCCTGCTTTTTGCCGCCCTCGATCCGGAAGCGGACGTCGGTGACCTTGGTCTCATACCGGAACTCCACGCCGTGGTCCTTCAGGTAGGTGACCATGGGCAGGATGATGGACTCATACTGGTTGTAGCGGGTAAAGCGCAGGGCTGTGAAGTCGGGCAGACCGCCGATGTGGTGGATATAGCGCTTGAGGTAGAGCTTCATCTCCAGTGCGCTGTGCCAGTTCTCGAACGCGAACATGGTGCGCCAGTACATCCAGAAGTTGGAGCGGAAGACCTCGTCGTCGAAGATGTCGGTGATCTTCTTATCCTGCAGCTGCTCGTCCGGGGTGAAGAAGAGCTTCATGATCTCCATCGCGCCCCGGTCGGAGATGCCGAACTTTCCGTCGGTGTGGGCATCCTGGCCGCGCTTTTCAGTAGCACGACAGAGGGACTTGTTGGGGTCTTCCTTGTTCAGCCAGTAATACTCATCCAGAACGCTGGCCCCCTCCGTTTCCAGAGACGGGATGGAGCGCAGCAGATCCCACATGACCTCGAAGTGGTTGTCCATCTCGCGGCCGCCGCGCATCACATAGCCGATGTCATACTTGTAGCCGTCGCAGGCACCGCCGGGCAGCGGGTCCTTCTCGATCACATGGATGTGGTCGCCCTGCATCTGGCCGTCGCGGACCAGATAGCAGGCAGCGGTCAGTGCCGCCAGACCCGAACCGATGATATAGGCCGATTTATTGTCAACGCCTTCCGGCTTTTTGGGGTGTGCAAACGCTTCGTAGTTGCCACTGGAATAATACATAACGCAGACCTCCTGAAGTTTTGGTTCTTTCCGGGCGGCTTCTGCTCGCCCTTTCGTTGTGCTTAGTATATCCCATTCCCTGTGACAGAACAACATACAAAAGATGACCAGTGTATAAACTTTATGCAAAACCCAACCTTTGTCGGAAATATGGCGAAAGTGTGAAGCGCAAAAAAGCTCCCGCCTTCCTGTGACAGAAGACGGGAGCGGATGAAATCCGTTTGGGTTACTGTTTTGCCTCCGGGGCGACCTCAAAATCGATCTTGCCGAGGTTGACGTCGGCGCGGACGATGGTGATCATCATGCTGTCGCCCAGGTTCCAGTTCTTGCCGGAGACCGGGTCGGACAGGCGGATGCCCTCGGTGAGCATGGTGCCGGTGGGGGTCAGGCTGGAAGCGGGCACGAAGCCCTCCACGCCGTTCTCCAGTTCGATGAACAGGCCGCGCTGGGTCACGCCGGAGATGATGCCCTCGTAGCACTCGCCCAGATGGCGGCGGGCATACTCGGCCTTGTAGCAGTCCTCAGCCTTCCGCTCGATCTGCATGGCGATGACCTCACGCTCGCTGGACTGCTTGGAGGCGCGCTCTGCGAAATCGGTGTAGCGGAGGATCATGGTCTCCTTCTCGGTCCCCTTGAGCATATCGGTCATGATGCGATGGATGGCCAGATCGGGGTAACGGCGGATGGGGCTGGTGAAGTGGGCGTAGTCCTTCAGCACCAGACCGTAGTGGCCCTTGGGCTTCTCTTCGTAGAGAGCCTTGGACATACAGCGGAGCATACCGGTGTTGATGATCTGCTCATAGGGGGTGCCGCGCACACCCTCGAGGATGGCGCTCAGCTCCTTGGGAGTGGGAACGTCCTTGGCGAAGTGGTCGTTGATGCCGCAGGCCTGCAGCAGAGCGTGCAGACGCTCCAGCTTCTCGGCGTTGGGCTCTTCATGGACGCGGTAGACGAAGGGGATCTGCTTGACGCGGGCAAAGTGGGCGGCGCACTGGTTGGCCAGCAGCATGAACTCCTCGATCATGCTCTCGCTCTCGCCGGAAGTGCGCTTCTTGACGTCGATACAGCGGCCATTCTCGTCGAGGATGAGCTTGACTTCGCCGCTCTCGATGTCCATGCAGCCGCGCTCCTTGCGCAGGCGGGCGCGGTGGCCGTACAGCTCCTTCATAGCGGGCAGCTGGTCGATGACGTCGGCATACTTTGCCTTGATCTCGGCGTCGGCAGTCCCGGCCAGCAGGGCGTTGATCTCGGAGTAGACACCCTTGACGCGGCTGCGGATGATGGACTTGACAAAGCGGTAATCCGTCAGATTACCCTCCTTGTCCAGACGCATCAGGCAGGAGAAAGCCAGACGCAGCTCGTTCTCGTTCAGGCTGCAGATGCCGTTGGACAGGGCCTTGGGCAGCATCGGAACGACCTGATCTGCATAATAGACGCTGGTGGCGCGGCTGAACGCCTCGTTGTCCAGCTCAGTGCCGGGCTTGACGTAGTTGGAGACGTCTGCGATGTGGACGCCCAGCTCAAAGCCGCCGTCAGAGGTGCGGGTCAGGCTGATGGCATCGTCGATGTCCTTGGTCTCGGCGCTGTCGATGGTGAAGATGGGCAGAGCGCGCAGATCCATGCGGCCCTTGCAGTCCTCTTCCGAAACGGTCATGCCCTCAAACTTCTTGGCTTCCTCGCGGACTTTGTCCGGGAAGCGGGTGTGGATATCGCGGGCGTAGAGCAGCGCCTTGGCGCAGCGCTTGGCTTCATCCGAGCTGCCGAACCGCATGGCCACGCCGACGCGGTGGTCTTCCTGGCGGCTGCCGCGCATCAGGATCTCGACCGCCACCTTGTCGCCGTCTTTAGCGCCGCCTTCGCAGTCCCGCATCAGCTGCATGGAGATGGCCGGGCAGTCGTCCGGCACGAACTTCAGACGACCCTCGATCCGGCGGGCCGTGCCCACCAGGTCGTTCTTCTCGGTGAGCACTGCGAGGATGGCGCCCTCATCACTGCCCTCCACACGGGGATGCTCGAACTTCTCGACGAGGACCTCGTCGCCGGGCATCGCGCCGCGGGTGAAGCGGCCTGGGATGAAGATATCGCTGGTCTCATCTTCCAGCATGACAAAGGCAAAGTTCTTGCCCAGTTTGACTACTTTGCACAGCAGGGCCTTCTCGGCGCGGCCGGAGCGCACGGTGAAGAACACGCCCGAACGCTGGCAGACCACGGCCTCATGCACCAGAGCATCCAGCGCTTCCATCACCTTGCGGTCTGCCCCGCGGTCGCCGCCGAAGCGGGCCTTCAGGTCCTTGACGGTGCAGGGCTGGTTTTGGATGGCATGCTCGATCTTATCGCGTAATGACATAGATTTTACTCCTTAACAACATTCTCAAAATTCTCCAGCGGAATCCTGAGTTTCCCACCTTCTGCCGGAGGCATCCGCACCCGGCAGTGTTTGCCCATCGGGCTTTTCTCATCCGATGCAGACCCACCCGGCCTGTCAGAGGCTCCCCTCAGAAGAAGAGCTGTCCGCAGCGCAGACAGAGAAATTTCAGACAGAAAAACAGCCCCGCCTTACACGGGGCTGTGCGCGGGTCCTCAAGCCAGACGGCTGGCGAACACACAGGCCAGGACGGCCACCACGAAGAAGACGACACCGGCGATGCGGGTCACCTTGGCCAGCATCTGGTCGGCAGGGGTCAGCCGTGCGTTGTTTGCGCCGTATGCGCCGCCGTTGATCGCACCGGACAGGCCCTGACCGTGGGTGTGCTGCATCAGGGTGAGGACGATGATGACGACCGAGGCAGCAAGCAGGATGGCGCCGCCGACGATTTCAATAGCAGACATGGATGGAACGCTCCTTTTATTGTAAATTTGATTGAGACTGCATACAAATACAAGAATATGATAGCATACAACCGCGCAAATTGCAAGATGGACTCTGCCTCATCGGGCCAAATTTTCCAGCATTTCGGCCAGAGCGGCAAAGACTGCGGCGCTGGAATGGGCAGGTTCCGTCTGGGCGTCCTGCAAGACCACGATGGTATACCGGGGCTGTTCCGCCGGAAAAACGCCCGCAAACCAGCTGTTTTTCAGCTCTTCACCCGCCCGGAACTGGCCGGTCTGGGCCGTCCCGGTCTTCCCGGCGGCGGTGGTCTCCGGCAGGGCCGCCTCGCGGCCGGTGCCATTTGCCACCACGCCCGCCAGCAGACCGCGCAGCGTTTGCGCCGTCTGTTCCGAGACGACCGGCTCCGCCCGCCGGTGGGCCAGCGTTTCCAACGGCTCCCCGGTCGCCTCGTCCAGCGTGTTCCGCAAAAAGAGAGGCATCCGCCAGGTGCCGGTGACCAGCGCGTTCAGCATCCCGGCCACCTGCACCGGCGTTGCCAGCAGCTCCCCCTGCCCGAAGCAGAAATTTGCATAGGCCCCGGACGAGGTCAGGGCTTCCGCCGTTGGCAGGATGCCCGCCGCCGTGCGGAAGCGGTCCGTCAGTTCCGCGGCCTGCCCAAAGCCCACCCGCTCAGCCAGCGCACGGACCCGCTCGGCCCCCAGCACCTGCCCCAGCCGGATAAAGTATCCGTTGCAGCTTTTTTCCAGTGCGGCGGCAAGGTCTACCTCCCCATGCGGGATGCCGCCCGCACAGCGGAACACCTGCCCGTCCACCTCGCACCAGCCGGGGCAGGTGTAGACCAGACCGGTCTCCCCCGCTTCCAGCGCGGCGGCGGCCAGCACCGGCTTGAACACCGATCCCACCGCGTAGCTCTGGAAGGCCCGGTTCAGCATCGGGCTGTCCGCCGCATTCAGGCTGGCAGCCGGATCTGCCGGGTCGTACCCCGGCACACTGACGCAGGCGCGGACTGCGGCGTTTTCGGCATCCAGCACCACGATGCAGCCGGTGGTCATCATCCGGCCCGCAACGGCTTCCGCCGCCCGCTGGACCGGCCGGGAAAGAGTCAGCTGGACCCCCACGGCCCCGCTGTCGGCGTAGGTCTGTTCCGGCTCGCTCCGCAGGCGCCCCTGCGCATTGACAAGGCAGGTCAGGGTGTCGCCCTCCCCGGTGCCGGAAAGCGCCGCATCAAACGCTGCTTCCAGCCCGGCGGCTCCCCTGCCGTCGCCGTCCACATACCCGATGAGCTGCACGGCCAGCGGCGCGGCCGCATAGCGCACGGCTACCGGCCAGCAGGAAATGCCCAGCGGCGAAACATCGCGGTCCACCGTGAGCAGGAACGGAGAGACTGCGTTTCGTTTCTGGTACAGCAGCGCCTGCCCAGCCGCATCAGTACAGGAAAAGAGCCGGGTATAGTTTCCCCCGCCGGGCACACAGAGCGCTGTCCACTTTGTGCCAAAGCCCGTCAGAAGATGGCCCTCGCAGTCGTAAAAATTGCCCCGCCGTGCCGGGAGCGCCAGCGTCACCACGCTCTGCGCCGCCGCGCGGACTGCATAGTCCGCGTGGGAGCACAGCCAGTACAACCGGCAGACCACCGCCGCAAAACACCCCACCAGCAGCGCATACAGCGCCAGCACCCGCCGTCCGGACATGAAAACGCCCCCTTTGGCCTTTTGAAACAGTGTGGGCCAGTCAGGGGGCGTTGATGCGGTCATTCGCAGATCTTTTTCACGAGCTCTGCCGCGCGGGCAGCGTCCTCGGCGGTAGCCGTTTCCGCATAGCGGGCGCGGAGGTAAATTTCGCGCAGTTCGGCCTCGGCAGCGTAGTCAATGCCGGAGGCACGGCCCATGATGTCCAGGCTGGTATCTCCGCGCAGGATGGTCAGGCCGTGGACCTCGCAGTAGTCGAGATAGGCCCGGTATTCCCGCCGGACACGGGCGTTCGGGCTAAGGAAGAGCCCCGGCCACCGACAGCGGGTGCGCAGGAAGGTCCGGCGTTTCGTCATCGGGGCAGCACCGGTCGGTTCCGCCGCGCGGCCCCGGCGCAGGATGTGCCGCACCGCTAAAATCAGCAGCACCGCCGCAAAGAGCACCGCCACTCCGGCCAGCACCCGTGAGCCGTCCATCAGCAGGCCGCTCTCCTCGCCGATGGCGTCCCGGACATCGCCCGCTCTGGATTCATACAAATCGCCCATTGCGACCTGCCGGTTTGCGAACAAGGCCAGCACCCACGCAATGGCATACCACAGCTTTTGGAACACCACGACGATGCCGTAGGCCACCACATTGTTCAGCACCAGTTGCAACACCGGCACCAGCAGCTTGAAATACACCGCTGCGGCCAGAGCTTTCACCCCGTTCATCACAGCGCTGCGGCTGAGCAGAAAGGCCGCGCCGCTCAGCGCCGCCAGAAGCCCGCCGGATATCAGCAGGTAGGATGGCGCACTATACACCTCCGGGTCCTGCCGGGTCGTCCGAGTAAACCAGACCAGCGCAAGCGCCGCCGTGATCGCCATGGGCAAGGCTGTGGTCAGCACCGCGTCTGCGTTCCACAGCAGCATCGCCGCACCGAACAGCGGCCAGATGCGCAGCAGCCAGCGGAACCGCTCCCCCTGCTGCACTGCAGAAAGGCCGAACTCTTCCCGCACTGCCAGCAGCGTCACATAGCACACCGCCGGGAGATAGACGAGCTGATCCGCCCGTGCAGGCAGAAACGGCAGCGCCGCCGCACTGGCCAGCGCCAGCACGGTGCGCAGGGCGGGATTTCCCCGGAAACAGGCCGCCGCCGCAAAACAGACAGCGGGCCAGAGAAGCACCCAAATTGTGGGATGCCCGCCGAAGCCTGCCGCAAAAAAGCCTGCAAAGGCGTAGTAGAACGCGAGGTCGCCCAGGATGCGGAGTCCATGTAGTACTATCATACCGTTCCCTCCTCTCCGCGTTGTTGCACACATTCCGGCGTGAGGACCAACAACCGGACCCCTGGCATCGGGTTCAGGCAGGCGCGGGCCTCTGCTTCCGGCTCTGTGGTCAGGAAGATGCAGCTCGTCTGCTCCTGCGCGTGATAATACCGGGCGCAGAACTCCCGGCAGGGCTGGGCGGTCTGCCCGGTGGCGCGGCCCAGCATTTCCAGCATGCGGCGGAAATGTTCTGGTCCGTACCCCTGCGGCACTTCCAGCGGCTTTTTCCACTCGTCGCCCGCCGTCACGGTCGCGTTCATCAGCAGGTCGAACGTTGCATTTATCGCAAAGCGGTAGGACACCGCCTTTTCTTCCAGCATCCGGCAGACCGTCCGGGCCATGGAGTAACACCGCTCCACCCGCTCCGGCTGGGTATAGCGCGACGAATCCGCATGGACCAGCACCACGACCCGTGGTTCGGTCGTGTAATCAAACTTTTTCACCATCAAGCCCCGCCCACGGACGCTCTGCTTCCAGGAGATGGCCCGCATCGGGTCGCCGCTGGTGTACGCGCGATAGCCTGCCGTCAGGATGGGGTCTTCGTAGAGGTAGCGGTTCACCGAGATGCCGCCCAGAAAGCCGCCCATCAGGCCGTCCAGTTCCGGCAGGTCGCATTCCCTGGGTGGAACGACGAGCTCATGGAAGCCCCGCTCTGTGCGGGATTGCGTCTTCAGGCCCAGCAGGTCGCCGCCGATCAGCTGTAGCGGCTCCAATACATAGCGGCCCCGTTGCCCGACGCGGACCGCGACTTTGAACGAAGCCTCCTGCTGCGGACGCAGCCAGGCCGTGCACCGCACAGTGTGCCCCTGCCCGGCGCAGTCTCTGGTCAGGTGGTCCATGCTGCACGGGGTGAACTCCCGCCCCAGATGGAGCCGCAGGGCTGCAAATGACTTCCAGTGGGGGCCGCTGTTCCGTACGGTCAGCCGCAGGTTCACCGGCTGGTCTGCCTCGGCAAGGAAGTCCTCCGTTTCCAGCAGCCCCTGCAAATCGTCCAGACTGTGGACACAAGACTCCTGTTCCAGCCAGAAGAGTAGCCCCGCCAGCACCAGCGCAAATACGACCGCCGCCATCAGTGGTTCTCCAGCGGAACTTCAACATCGGATAGCAGCTTCCGCAGCCGCTGGGTTGCAGCTTCCGCGTTCATGCTGCCGCCCAGGACTACACGATGGCAGAGCACCGCCGGGGCCAGCCCCTTGACATCCTCCGGAACAACGTAGTCCCGGCCCTGCAGAGCCGCGTAAGCCTGCGCCGCCTGATACAGCGCCAGCGCACCACGGGTGGACACCCCGCTCACGAAACCGCCCTGCATGCGGGTGGCCTCCACGATGTCCATCAGGTAGTTCTTCACATCGTCGGAGACCTTCACCTCACGGTAAGCCGTGCGGACATAGGCCGTTTCCTCCGGCGTGACCACCGGGTTCAACTGGCTGAGCACCGCCTGCGCCGACGGGCGGGACAGCACTTCCATCTCCTGCTCCCGGTTCATGTACCCCAGTGACAACCGCATGAAAAAGCGGTCCATCTGGGCATCCGGCAGCGGGAAAGTGCCAAAGGATTCCAGCGGGTTCTGGGTCGCCAGCACCATGAACGGCTCAGCCAGGCGGCTCGTCACGCCGTCCACCGTGATCTGCTTTTCCTCCATGGCTTCCAGCAGGGCCGACTGGGTGCGTGGCGTGGCGCGGTTGATCTCGTCCGCCAGCACAAAGTTGGTGAAGAGCGGGCCGGGCCGGAACTCGAACTCGCCGGTCTTCTGGTTATAGAAGTTGATGCCCGTCAGGTCCGACGGGAGCAGGTCGGGCGTGAACTGTACCCGCCGGAAATCCCCGCCCACAGTCCGGGCAAAAGCGCGCAGAAGCATGGTCTTGCCGGTGCCGGGCTTGTCTTCCAGCAGGACATGGCCTCCGCACAAGAAGCTGACGAGGACTTTTTCAATGATGTCGTCCTTGCCCACGATGACCCTGGCACAGTTGGTGACGACCTTGTCCCGATAGGCGGTAAAAGCTGTTCGTTCCATAACGATACCCCTCTTTATTTTGATGAAACAGGTCTATTATATCACATTTTGCATCAGAGGGGCAGTGATTTGAAAAAAAGGAGGCGGAGCCTCCCACATGGGAAACTCCGCCTCCTGCGGTGTATGAATCGGATTGCGCGCGAAGCGGCTTAGTACATGCCGCCCTTCCAAACCACGTTTTTGGAGCCGGGTCACGCATATCCGGAAACGTAGACTTTTGTAGAATTATCAAGGCTACAAGCCGATTTTTCCAGATTCTCAGTTTTTGCATGATTCACGCATTTCTACGCAAATCTACGCCACTTACCGGGTGATTGGCGTAAGTTTTGGCGTAAGCTATTCCGCTTCACACGTCGGAAATCACAGGTTGCCGGCGATCTGTTCAAAGGCTCTTTCAACCGATTCAAAGCTGCTGTGCGTGTAGACATCCAGCGTCACACTGGCATTGGAGTGCCCCATCAGGTATTGCAGGCTTTTTACATCCAGCCCGGCCTGCTGAACATTGGTGCAGAAGGTGTGTCGCAGCACATGGGGCGTGATTTTCGGTACAGGTTTGCCGTATGCAGTTTCAAACTTGCCCTGCACGCCACGCATATAGTTTTCCAAGTGCATTGCCACCTTCGGCATTCCGGACTTGTCCAGAAAGAGAAATCCGCTGCAGCCATCCACCAGCGCTTCTACCTTTGTGGACGCTCTGGTTCTTACTACACGCAACAGCGCTGCACAAACGGTATCCGTCATGGGAACATTGCGGATGCCGCTTTTGGTTTTCGGCGGTGTGACAAAGTAGGGCTTCTCAGCCGTCCGGCAAAGCTGCCGCCGCACATGGATGCAGTGTCGTTCAAAGTCGATATCCGCTCTTGTCAGGCCGTACAACTCGCTCACACGCAAGCCGGTCCCCAAAAGAATGACGATATCATCATAATAGTTGCCGCCGTAGTCCTGAACGAATTGCAGATAGTTCTCCTGCTGTTCCCTGGTCAATGCATTGCGCACATAAGCGTCCTTCGGCACAACATCCGACAGCTTGAACTTGAATGGATTCTTGCGGATGATGTCATCCTCCACCGCCATCTCAAACGCCGGTCTGACAACGCTTTGCAGGATTCCTATAGTGTTTTGCTTGAAACCGCTGTCATGCAGAAACACGAACCAGCCTTTCGCATCGGACAATTTTACCGTTTTGATGGCTTTTTGCCCGAAAGGGTCAGCATGAATCCGCTTGACCGCTGTGTTGTACGACCGAAGTGAATTGGGTTTCAACCCACGTTTCAGGTTCATATAGCGGTCAACCAGATCAGCCACCGTCATCTCTCCGGCGGCGTAGTCGATGCCGTCTGCCAGATCGCGCCACAGTTCTTCCTCTTTTTTCCGCAGCTCTGTCAGGGATTTAGCGTAAATACAACGCCGTTTCTTGTGGATATCGGTATAACGATAGTCGTAGGTGCCGTTTGCTCTTTGGCTTTCGCCATCCTTCAAAACACGACCCTTGCTATCTTTGCGCTTTTCAGACATTTAGAAACTCCTTTCTGTGAAAAGCGCATCTATAAGGTCAGTGTCAGTATAACACATCAACCATGCGATTTCCACCCGCAGCGAATGAGAAAAGGACGGTTTCACATTTGCAGCCTTTGGCAGCCTCTCAAATAGAATATGCTTGCTCGACAAAGCAATCGAACAGGCGTCGTTTGATCAGACGCTTGTTTCCCACCCAGAGGACGAATTTGCATTTATCTTCATTCGTGATTTCACGCAGCTTGTTGATGCCAATGCCGGAATAAGCCGCAGCTTCTTCCAGCGTCAGATTGCTCTTTTCCCAAATCGGGACATCCTTCATAGGCAGACCTCCAATTCCTTGT
>OGGV01001556.1_pt1 | contig 10641 bp, 9 predicted proteins | sample 1571301 | NCBI WGS metagenome assembly OGGV01 (sample SAMEA2582072, study PRJEB24529) | metagenome | biome: Human gut stool | place: China | collected 2011
TTGAAACTACGTTCCACCCCATCCACCAATACCAGTGGTTTAGAGTTCTGACCCGCCAGTGTAGAAATACCACGGATCCAAAGATCGGAATCATCATGCCCCGGTTCTCCTGAACGTTGCACAGCTACTACACCCGGCAAACGTCCAGCAATAGCAGAAGATAAATTAGCTGTCGGCATCTTTATATCTTCTATTTTCATAGATGACTGCGCACCTACTACCGATACTTTACGTTGATGACCGTAAGCCACAACTACCACTTCGTCCAGTGACGATACATCTTCTGCAAGAATTACGTCCAGCACTTTCTGTTTGCCTACTTTTACCTCTTGTGATTTATATCCTATATAGGATACGATAAGAATGGGATTGTTACTCGTCAGTTTCAGATTATACTGACCATTGGTGTCTGTTATGGTACCATTCGTAGTACCTTTTACAACTATTGACGCTCCAGCCACAGGGCCAAAACTGTCACTAACCGTTCCCTTCAAACTACCTTCTTGCTGGGAAATACCTACCCTCGGAGTTATCGCCGCACGATCAGAAGCATGAACCACACCCCCGGAACAAAACGCTGCAGACAATAGAACAAAACTGACAGGTCTTACAATTTTCAACATAAGAATCGTTTTTTGTTTATTAAATAGCTGTTACTATTATAAGACTTAAGGCATACTATTTTAGATCTCGTTTCTTATAATATTCACTCTTCTAAATCATTAATGTATAATTATAAATCCTCGGTTAACTACCATGAAAGCGCTTCTTCATCGTTCTGGCGGAACTTATAATCATTAGACGCAGCAAATATAGCACTATTTTTAATTATAAAACAAAAAAGACTAATTTTTCGCATACGAATCTAAAACGACACCACCTAATTATTAAAATATTTAACAAACAATCTTTTCAACCATAATCTTTTTTAGTATGGAGCTATGGACATCAAAGAGGTATATGGTTTGAAATTCAAACATGAAGTTAGTGTATATGAGTAATAAACGGAGTTCCGCCAGAACTACGTACTTATAGAAGCCTGACTAATATTAAGGCACTTATTCCATTTATTCCTTTATAACCACTATTTATCATGAAAAAGTTGTTATCTTCGTCCCTTGTAATAACTAATTATTAAATTATGAAAAAGAAAAGCTTAACTTTATTACTAGCGACTACGGTGGCAAGTAGTATCCTATTTTCGTCCTGTATAGGATCTTTTGGTTTAACAAACAAACTTTTAACGTGGAATAGAAGCATCGACAGTAAGTTTGTTAATGAGCTAGTGTTCATTGCTTTCTGGATTGTCCCGGTTTACGAGATTTCCGCTTTGGCTGATGTCCTTGTGATCAACTCTATCGAATTTTGGAGCGGAAGTAATCCTGTAGCGGATGTAGGTAACGTTAAAACAATCGATGGTAAAGACGGCGTTTATACCGTAGAAACAAAAGTTGATGGATACCATATCCAAAAGGAAGGCGATGAGAAAGCGGTTGACTTAGTTTTCAACGAGGCTGACCAAAGCTGGAATGTAGAAGCTAACGGAGAAAGCACAAAATTATTAAAATTCAATGGTGATGACGAAGTTGTCATGTATTTACCCGATGGCAAGGAAATGAATGTCGAGCTAAACCAAGCAGGTGTTTTAGCTTTCCAACAGGTAGCTGACGGATATTCTTACTATGCAGCTAAATAATTGAAAATTGAGAATTGAGAATTGAAAATTACGTAGAGTCACTTCTAATTCTCAATTCTCAATTTTCAATTCCCCAGTGCTAATCTAAATAAAATACGATGAATATGAACTCTATCAAAAAAATGATGCTTTCCGGAGCATTAGGTTGCCTTATTTCCGGAATGGCTTATGCGGACGGTTCTTCACCCCAACCCGTAAAACCTTATTGGCAAGACATTCAAGTCGTAGCCGTAAACAAGGAAAAACCCAGAAGCTCCTTCATGAGTTATGCGGACCGAGAAACCGCCCTCACCTCTCGATTTGAGAAAAGCCCGTACTATTCCCTATTAAACGGTACTTGGAAATTTTTCTTTGTCGACTCTTACAAAGATCTTCCTCAAAATATCACAGATCCTTCCGTTAATACCTCTTCATGGGATGATATAACCGTTCCCGGAAACTGGGAAGTACAAGGACATGGCGTAGCCATTTATACGAATCATGGTTACGAGTTTAAACCAAGAAATCCCCAACCTCCGTTATTGCCGGAAGCGAATCCGGTTGGCGTATACCGCAGAGACATCGAGATACCCGCAAGTTGGGATAACCGGGATATTTATTTACACATCGGCGGAGCTAAATCCGGCCTTTACGTATATTTAAACGGGAAAGAAGTGGGTTATAGCGAGGATTCCAAAAATCCCGCCGAGTTCCTGATCAATAAATACCTGCAACCCGGAAAGAATGTGCTTACATTAAAGATATTCCGTTGGAGCACCGGTTCTTATTTGGAATGTCAGGATTTCTGGAGAATGAGCGGTATCGAACGTGACGTATTCCTTTGGTCTCAACCCAAGGCCAGTATTCAAGATTTCCGTGTCGTCTCAACCTTGGACGATACGTATACGAATGGAATCTTCAAACTGGCGGTAGACTTAAAGAATCATACCCAAGAAACGAAAAATTTAAATGTCGGATATGAGCTTTTGGACGCAAAAGGTAATCTTATGACCTCCGAGGCTAATGATATATGGGTAAGTCCTGCAAGTCCTCAAACAGCATCTTTCGAGTATGATTTAAAGAACGTAGCCCCTTGGAGTGCCGAGCATCCGAATCTATACAAATTATTGATGACGATAAAAGAAGAGGGTAAGGTAATCGAGGTAGTTCCATTCAACGTTGGTTTCCGCCGGTTCGAGATGAAGCAAATTGACCAAGTAGCGGAAGACGGAAAACCTTATACGGTCTTATTGTTCAATGGGCAACCGGTTAAGTTCAAGGGTGTCAATATTCATGAGCATAACCCGGAAACCGGACATTACGTAACCGAGGAACTCATGCGTAAGGATTTCGAGCTGATGAAGCAAAACAATATCAACGCTGTCCGCCTATGCCACTATCCGCAAGACCGTAAATTCTATGAACTCTGCGACGAATACGGATTGTATGTTTACGATGAAGCGAATATCGAGTCTCACGGTATGTATTACAGCCTGAAAAAAGGCGGCACTTTGGGTAATAATCCGGAATGGCTGATCCCGCATATGGACCGTACGATGAATATGTACGAACGAAACAAGAATTATCCGAGCGTTACTTTCTGGTCACTCGGAAACGAGGCTGGAAACGGATACAACTTCTATCAAACTTATTTATATCTGAAAGACAAGGAAATAAATAGCATGAATCGTCCGGTGAACTATGAACGTGCCCTTTGGGAATGGAATACGGATATGTACGTACCTCAATACCCGAGCGCTGAATGGCTAGAGGAAATCGGGCGTAAGGGTAGTGATCGTCCGGTAGCTCCTTCGGAGTATTCACATGCGATGGGAAACTCTTCCGGCAACTTATGGGATCAATGGAAAGCTATCTATAAATACCCGAACCTGCAAGGCGGATTCATCTGGGACTGGGTGGACCAAGGTATCTTGGAAAAAGATAAGAATGGACGTGAATATTATACCTATGGTGGTGACTATGGAGTAAACGCCCCTAGTGACGGAAACTTCCTTTGCAACGGTATAGTAAACCCGGATCGTACCCCGCATCCCGCTATGGCAGAGGTTAAATACGCCCATCAAAATATCGGGTTTGAGGCGATCGATTTAGCGAACGGTTTATTCCGCGTCACGAACCGTTTTTATTTCACGAACCTAAAGAAATATATGGTCCACTATAGCGTAACAGCCAATAATAAAGTTGTACGCTCCGGTAAAGTCTCTTTGGACATAGAACCCCAAGCTTCTAAGGAATTTACGGTTCCCGTAGGCAACTTAAAGCCACAAGCCGGTACGGAATATTTCGTAAACTTCAACGTAACGACCGTAGAAAAAGAGCCGTTAATCCCTATCGGACACGAAATCGCTTGCCCAAGAAGGCGTTTAAGACCAGCGGCCCTAAATTAACGGTTTCGACAAATGGAGATAACTTATCGGCATCCTCCTCAAAGGTAAACTTCGTGTTTAACAGGAAGACAGGAATCGTTACTTCTTATAAAGTGGATGGTACGGAATATTTCAGCGAGGGTTTCGGTATCCAACCGAACTTCTGGCGTGCGCCGACCGATAACGATTACGGAAACGGTATGCCAAAACGCTTGCAAGTCTGGAAGGAAAGCAGCAAGAACTTCAACGTGACAGACGCTACCGTCACTATGGATGGCAATAACGCCGTGGTTAACGTGAACTATTTATTGCCGGCAGGAAATCTATACATTGTTAATTATACGATCTATCCAAGCGGAGCCGTAAATGTGGCCGCCCGTTTCACATCCACGGATATGGATGCCGCCCAAACCGAGGTATCGGAAGCTACTCGCACGGCAACCTTCACTCCGGGACGTGACGCCGCCCGTAAAGAGGCTTCCAAACTAAACGTTCCTCGTATCGGTGTTCGCTTCCGCTTACCGGCAAGTATGAATCAAGTGGAATATTTCGGACGGGGACCTGCTGAGAACTACTTGGACAGAAACGCCGGTAGTATGATCGGCTTATATAAATCTACAGCCGAGGAATTATATTTCCCATATGTACGCCCGCAGGAAAACGGTCATCATACCGACACTCGTTGGGTATCACTTAGTACCGGCAAGAAAGGCTTGTTGATCCAAGCGGATAATACGATTGGATTTAACGCTTTGCGTAATTCCATAGAGGATTTCGATGACGAGGAAGCAACTGGGCTACCCCGTCAATGGAGTAATTTCACACCAGAGCAAGTAGCGAACCATGATGAAGCCGCAGCAAAGAGCGTATTACGTCGCCAGCATCATATCAACGATATCACGCCTCGCGACTTCGTTGAGGTTTGCGTCGACTTGAAACAACAAGGTGTAGCAGGTTATGATAGCTGGGGTTCACGTCCGGAACCAGCTTATACATTACCCGCAAACCGGGAATACAACTGGGGCTTTACCCTTATTCCGCTTAAATAAAGAAAAGTCATAACTTATCCATAACAAAGGGAGTGTATTAGGCTTAATCCAATACACTCCCTTTGTTTATACTACTGCAACGGCTTTGCAGCACTACTGCAAGGCGGGTTGCAGTAACGTATCCTTATTTAATCACTTCCTTCAAGGTATTCTGTAAGTCTTCTCCAGTGATATTCTTGGCAATGATCACCCCATTCGGATCCAATAACACATTTGCCGGAATACCTCGTACCCCATAAAGAGCAGGGATCTCAGAATCCCAATATTTCAAGTCGGAAACGTGAGCCCAAGTCAGATGATCATCTGCGATCGCTTTCTGCCATTTAGCCTTATCCTTGTCCAAGGATATACCTACGATCGTAAAGTTCTTATCCTTATATTGCTGGAAGGCATTTACCACGTTAGGGTTTTCCTTGCGACACGGGGGACACCAAGAGGCCCAAAAATCCAATAACACATATTTTCCCCTAAAGTCCGACAATGACACAGAAACTCCTGCAGTATCCGGCAAGGAAAACTCCGGAGCGACTTGTCCGATCTGTACGTGTTCTAATTGTTTGATAATACCGTCCAAGTCCTTCACATAAGGACTATTCGCCAATACCGGGGAAATCTTCGCACGAGTCGCCTTCAAATCATCCAAAGATAATTGGTAGGTAAAATAACGATATAGATAGAACGACGCCGCCGGAGAATCTGGATATTTCGAAATCAAACTGTCAATATCATACCCTTCCTCAAATACCTTCTCCGCATTTTCTTGAAAGACATCATTCACCGGTGAATTCTGTACGGTAATAGTCTCCCCGTCATTCCCGATCTTGACATTCATATCCGTATTCTCCAAGAAAAGTTGAACCGGATAGTTCATGCTCTCGGTTGCCAAACCGAATAGTAAAGGCTGATCTACCTCACCTTTAAAGGTGAATTTCCCATCTTTGATCTCCGCCGTATCCACGTCAAAGAACATTTTATTACGGAATGACTTCAAGTAAATTTTACCGTCGGGCATATTCTCTACCTCACCATTGATAACATATCCTTTTGGAACTTCTTGGCAACCAACCACCAAAAGGCCGGCAAGCGCCATCATACAAAATTGCTTCATTTCTCTATTCTATTTATTGATTACTTAAACCCAGGGTGATGATAACGTCCCTTTTTCAACGAGATCTTACCATATTCTATCGCACGCACCGGGCAACGATGAATGCAGGCAACACACTGAACGCAAGAATCGGCCCATTCCGGTTTTCCGTCACCCGACAGGGAAATCGTACCGGTCGGACAGACCTTCGCACAGATGCCGCAAGAGATACAGGCATCCGTAGCATAAAATCGGTTGCCGCCTATCGCAAAGTGAGTGAACAACGGATAGACCATATAGCTCTTCAAAAGAGGGACACTTCCCGCATAATACAAAGAGGGATTTCTCTTCTGCCGGATCGCCTCTACGATCTCGCCTACACGTTCCGGCGCTTTTTCCAGTTTCTCAGTCTCTACCATCTTACTATCCACGTCGAAGCCGGGCATCAAGACATAATTGTTCGGCATTTGTACAGAGAATCCTCCGGTTACGGCAATTCCCCGCCTCGCCAAGATGCTCCGCATGATCCGATCCGTATATCCACAATCATCACCACAAGTACAGACGAAATAAACCTCTTGCCCCTTATATCCGGACAGGATCAACCGGGAAATAAAGCGGGGCACCAATACAGCCGGCCCCCAAGAATGGACAGGGAACACAAAAAACACTTTCTCCCTCTCCCCCAATGGATAAGCATTCTTACCCTCATTCAACGCATCGGCAATGGAAACCAACGGCTCATCGAAAGCCGTCCCTAACGCTTCCGCAACCCAACGGGAGTTTCCTGTCCCTGTAAAGTAGAATATCATGCGCTCATTTTTTTAGATACAAAAATACATAATATCCAAATATATACGCTATCTTTATCTAGTTTAAGAAACCTAAAAAACAAATCTTATGACAACGATGGAATTAAATTTACGGAAAGAATATCTCTATGACTTGATAAAAGGCATGGATGAGGAAAGATTATCGAAAGTGGAGACCTATATAAAACGTTTGTGCTCTCCTACTTCCAAAAAGGCAACGAACTACCCTTGGACGCCATCGGTAGAAGAATTAGAATCTATGATAGCCGAATCTGAAGAAAACTATGAGAAGGGACTTTATATAGAGGAAGAAGAGATGAATAAGTTTTTTGAATCGATGAGATGAAACAAGCCATTACAAAATATTGTATTGTATAGAAAATGATGATTTCATCCACATTGTAGTCGTTTTCGATTGCAGGCAACCCCCCAATAAATAAATATCTTTTTTCTGAGTTTTAATGCAATAAAATATCAAATTTGATGTTTTATTGCATTTTTCTTTATAAAATGTTTGCTAGTTCAATTTTTATCTTTACTTTTGCAACCGCATAAGAGAAATAGATAATCGAATTTTAAACAACCAATAAAAGAAAAAAAGATTATGAATGCAGCAAAGGTATTAGACGATCTGAAAAGAAGATTTCCCAATGAACCGGAGTATCATCAAGCAGTAGAAGAAGTACTTTCTACGATTGAAGAAGAATACAACAAACACCCGGAGTTTGATAAAGTAAACTTAATCGAACGTCTGTGTATTCCTGATAGAGTATATCAGTTCCGCGTGACTTGGATGGACGACAAAGGTAACATTCAGACGAACATGGGTTACCGTGTTCAGCATAACAACGCGATTGGCCCGTACAAAGGCGGTATCCGTTTCCATGCATCTGTAAACCTTTCTATCTTGAAGTTCCTTGCCTTTGAACAAACATTCAAAAACTCACTGACTACGCTGCCGATGGGTGGTGGTAAAGGTGGTTCCGACTTCTCTCCTCGTGGAAAGTCAAATGCCGAAGTAATGCGCTTCGTACAAGCATTCATGCTGGAACTGTGGCGTCACATCGGTCCTGAAACTGACGTTCCTGCCGGTGACATCGGTGTTGGTGGCCGTGAAGTAGGTTTCATGTTCGGTATGTACAAAAAACTGGCTCATGAATTTACCGGAACATTTACAGGTAAAGGCCGCGAATTCGGTGGTTCACTGATTCGTCCGGAAGCTACCGGTTATGGTAACATCTACTTCCTGATGGAAATGCTGAAAACAAAAGGCACTGACCTGAAAGGTAAAGTTTGTCTGGTTTCCGGTTCTGGTAACGTTGCTCAATATACAATCGAAAAAGTAATCGAACTGGGTGGTAAGGTAGTTACTTGCTCTGACTCTGACGGTTATATCTACGATCCGGATGGTATCGACCGCGAAAAACTGGACTACATCATGGAACTGAAGAATCTGTACCGTGGCCGTATCCGTGAATACGCAGAAAAATATGGTTGCAAATATGTAGAAGGAGCTAAACCTTGGGGTGAAAAATGTGATATCGCTCTTCCTTCTGCTACTCAAAATGAATTGAATGGCGACCACGCTCGTCAACTGGTAGCAAACGGCTGTATCGCCGTATCTGAAGGAGCTAACATGCCTTCTACTCCGGAAGCTATCAAAGTATTCCAGGACGCTAAGATTCTGTACGCTCCGGGTAAAGCAGCTAATGCGGGTGGTGTTGCGACATCCGGCTTAGAAATGGCGCAAAGTTCACAACGTTTATACTGGACAGCTGAAGAAGTGGATAAACAGCTTCATCGAATCATGTTAGATATTCATGCAAACTGTAAAAAATACGGTTCAGCAGAAGGCCGAGCAAACATTAACTACGTAGTTGGCGCAAACGTAGCAGGCTTTGTAAAAGTAGCCGATGCAATGTTGGCTCAAGGGGTTTATTAATCCAATAAATTAATGAAAAATTGACCGCACTTTGTGATGAAGTGATCTGCACCCCAAAACCTGGACACCTAATTTGAGGTGCAGATTATGTCCTACTCTTATCAATTTCGTTTGAAAATTATCAAACTCGTCACCGAACAGGATTATGGTATCCGTGAAGTGGCTAAACTTCATCAAATTTCCCACGCTCTCGTCATTTATTGGCTAAACGCATTTCGGGAAAGAGGGCTTGATGGCGTAAAATCGCCTCATACAAACCTTCAAACACCGAAAATAGTGAAGCCAAAGATGAAAAAGAAAGACATTGAAATTCCGGAAACTACAGACTTTTCACCTAAAGCGTTTAAAAAGTTACAACGAGAGCTCGCCTTGGCTCGTGCGGAGATTGCTTACCTAAAGGAGTTGGAGGCGCTCGACCGTCAAAAACAACGACAGAAAAAAGAAAAATCATTGAAAGATTGAAGCCAGACCATGCGTTAAATGATTTACTTCGTGTGGCTAAAATGCCTCGCTCAAGCTTTTACTATAAAGAGATTAAGCGAAATTATCATGAAGTAAAAGAGGCTATCTTATCGCTGTATAAAAAGAATAAAAAACGAGATGGTTATCGCCCCATGACGTTTAAATTACGCCAAATGGGTTTTAATTTGAATCATAAAACGGTGTTAAAGCTAATGAATGAGTTAGGTATTCATTCCATTTTACGCAAGAAAAGACATGGAAAACGTGGAAAAACATCGCATATTGCCCCGAATTTACTGAATCGTGATTTTACAGCAACGGCACTCAATCAAAAATGGGTAACGGATGTAACGGAATTTCAGGTTGGGCAAGAAAAGCTTTATTTTTCACCGTTAATGGACTTGGCTAACCGAGAAATTATTGCCTATAACTTTGCGACACGCCCGAAGTTTTCATTGGTAAAAAAGATGTTAGAACAAGGGCTTAGTAGGATTAAACCAACAGAATGTCCAATTATTCATAGCGACCAAGGCGTATTGTATGGCTCGGCGGAATGGGTAAAGATGTTGGAGGGTAAAGCGGTGCAAAGTATGAGCCGCCGAGGAAATTGCTATGATAATGCGGTGATTGAAAGTTTCTTTGCAATATTAAAATCAGAGTGTTTTTACTCACGGACTTATCATTCAATTGCTGAATTACAGGCTGAAATTGAAGAATATTTAGTGTATTACAACCAAAAACGAATTAAACTTGGTTTAAAAGGATTGAGCCCAGTGCAATACCGAGCTCAATATTTAAGTTAACTAACCTGTCCAACTTTTTGGGGGCAGATCACTTTTTTATTGGTTTCACTATGCAATTTGAATCTCATTTTTGGCAAAAAAAATCGCTCCTTGACATGACAGAATCCGAATGGGAGGCCTTATGTGATGGCTGCGGAAAATGCTGTTATCGGAAATATATTCAAGGGCGGAGAAAGCGTGAAAAACTTTATTACACACGTATTGCTTGCAATCTCTTAGATGTGGAAACAGGGAAGTGTCGTAATTATCCTGAGCGTTTTAAAATCGAAAGTGATTGCACCAAATTAACCAAAAAGAATTTGCCTGATTTTGGATGGTTGCCGAATACCTGTGCCTATCGTTTATTGTATGAAGGTAAACCTTTGCCCGAATGGCATCCCTTAATCAGTGGCGATCCTAATTCAGTGAAAAATGCAGGCATTTT
>OGGV01001561.1_pt1 | contig 10597 bp, 10 predicted proteins | sample 1571301 | NCBI WGS metagenome assembly OGGV01 (sample SAMEA2582072, study PRJEB24529) | metagenome | biome: Human gut stool | place: China | collected 2011
AATGGCATCGCACGGCAGTCTCGTCTGTTGTCCTTATTAAGCTTTTATACATCTGCTGTAAATTTTCTCAAAAAACATTCCGTACAATGCACCGAACGCATTATGAAAAACCCGGTAAAATACAGCCCCCGGAAGTCCTAAGAAGCTGACTGCAATAGCCATCGCTCCAAGTGAATTAAACACCGCCTGCCAGCCGTAGGTGGCTGACAGTCCCACACCGATTCCACCAAATATCCCGATATATGAATGAAGGGACTTCGGAACAAAACAGTAAATTAATATAAATACCAGTCCGCCGATGATATTGCCGGGGATTCTTCCCCCTACACGTCCCTTGATTTCTTCCGGGAACGGCAGTGTTACTGACATCACTGCAATGCCTGCCCACATACGGCGCGGCAGATGAAGGATTCCCGCAAGAAGCAGTGCTGTTGCAATCGCAAGTGCAAGGCGCAGCTGCCACTGTGTTCTTGACGACTGAAAATCCACTTCTTTAAATAAGTCTTTAAACGTTCTTTTAAAGGTCCGTTTTCTGTGATTGCGGTAATAGACCGCCATTGTCAGAGCCGCGCCTGCCGCAATCGCCACAAGACGGTATAAATAAGCTTCACCGGTCACATCATATCCGTATAACAAAAGATAGCCGAGTACCAGTGTCGCATGATTAAACATTAAAACATTATGACAGCTAAGAATCATAATCGCCATAATGCAGACAATATGTATCATACACTCCGCCACAAGTCCGCAGGAATTGGCAAGCCGCGGTCCGACTGCCAGAATGGCAAAAATCACCGCAAATGCCCACATGGCATCCTTATTTTTAATTCCTAAATCCGCATACCTAAACGACAATACGCACAAAAGCATAACAACACCTACGATATTGTTATCTTCTCCGAAAACTGCGCCGAATGCCATTACAAATGCGGTGCAGAACGCCACGGTCAATAGGATTTTAAACAGATATACGGCAATATGCCGATACTTTTCTTTTTTACTCTTTGATGCTTTAATCAGTGCCTTTGAACCTGCCTGATTTAATTGTAATTCCTGATAAAATGTCATAAATTCTCCCTTATCCGATTTTTTTATCCGGCATTTCCCGCCGGTTTTTAAATATCGAGGAAAAATTATAGCACCCGCTCTTTTTCTGTGTCAAATTATCATTTTATAAACTAATTATAAAAACGAAGTTGCTTTTCTACAAGTTTTTCGCCCTCATAGACCAATTTTAAGGTAAAGAACCGCTGTTCGCCTTCTAAGAGCAGCTTTAAAAAGACGGCATCGCCCTCCCATGTCGGCAGCTTTAAAATCTCTGTTTTATCAATCCACGCAAGCTCGCCCTCGTCACACGGAGAGATTTCACCTTCAAAGCCGTCTGCCGTAAACAGACACATCTGCTCCGGTTCACACGCATCACTTACAAAGGTAATCAACCCGCGAAAGCAGAAACTTGTCAGTGTCAGTCCCGTTTCTTCTTTTACTTCCCTTAACAGGCACTCTTCCGGGCTTTCTGTGCCTTCCGCATGACCGCCGACACCAATCCATTTATCTTTATTGATGTCTTTTTCCTTTTTGGTGCGGTGCAGCATCAGATACTGTCCGTCTTTTTCAATATAACACAGCGTTGTCATTTTCATGTTTTTTAATTCTCCTTTATATGGAAATTTTTTCCACGATTCCGTACTTTTATGCTACAATATCCTGTGCAAAAAGTGAAGTTATATTTAGGAGAAACTCATGAATACACAAAAAAATTTTCTTAGTAACCCTGTAGTCGTGCTGTTTGGCGCATTAATCTGCTGTGCCTTATGGGGCAGTGCATTTCCCTGTATTAAAATCGGCTACAATATGATGCACATTGCATCTTCCGATACGGCAAGCCAGATTTTATATGCCGGATGCCGTTTTACGCTTGCCGGAATCCTCGCTGTCTTTCTTGGCAGTCTGACACAGCGGCAGTTTCTGCTTCCGACAAAAGCCTCCCTGCCGCACATTCTGGAACTGAGCCTGTTACAGACCATTTTACAATACCTGTTTTTCTATATCGGACTGGCACATACGACGGGTGTCAAGGCTTCTATTATTGAAGCCGTCAGCACGTTTGTCGCCATTTTCGTTGCCGGATTTTTATTTCATCAGGAAAAGGTTACGGCACGGAAAATGCTTGGCTGTCTTGTCGGTTTTGCCGGCGTGGTGCTTGTCAACGTTGCCGGAAACGGGATGGACCTGCATTTTACCGTAAACGGGGACGGTGCAATTCTTTTATCAACCGTTGCATACGCTTTTTCATCGGTATTTATGAAACGCTTTTCCGTTCAGGACAATCCTGTAATGTTAAGCGGTTATCAGTTTATTTTAGGCGGCATTGTCATGGCTGTGTGCGGCTTCTTTATGGGTGGACACCTTTCCGGTTTTACCCTGCCTGCGTTTGCCATGCTTTTTTACCTTGCCGTTATTTCCGCTGTTGCGTACTCTTTATGGGGGCTGCTGTTAAAATACAATCCGATTTCAAAAGTTGCTGTGTTCGGCTTTATGAATCCGGTTATCGGCGTACTTTTATCCGCTGTCCTGCTTAACGAAAAGGATTCACTGGGCTTTAGCAGCATTGCCGCACTGCTTCTTGTATGTACCGGCATTTATATTGTCAATAAAGCGCCGAAGGAAGCCGCATAACTTGTAAATAAATGTGCGGGGCAGCACTTATTTTTATCACTGGTCAGCCTTTTTTTAATCTGACCGGTGTCTGCCCTTTCCATAATTCAACTGCAATTTCCATGGCACAGATTCCTGCCGGAAGAACGTATAATACCGCAAGCGGAATCAATATATTTCCTATTGAAAAAGTATGTAATGCCGCAATCGCAAAAAATGTCTGTCCTGCTGCCGCAATCACCGCAATTCTCCCACAGATTTTTAATGTCTTTTTCGCTTTAAAAATCGCTGTCTGTACTGACGAAACCGGTAAATTCTGCAGTATTTCACCGAGATTTCTGTTTCTTTTACTGCCTTTATACGATGTAAACATCTGGCTGTAAAAACTAAAACCCAGCAAATATATCATTGTATAAATCCCATACGTCTTTATGCTTTCATGAATGGACACCCACTCTGCCTGATAAGGAAACAGCCAGCCGATAATGCCACAAAAAAACATCATATATGCCGCAAATTTGCACCCGAAATAATCGGGATACCATGTTTTTTCTTTCGCAAAAAATTTTTCCAAACACTGCTGTTGTCTGTCGTCTGTTATTCGATACATAACGCCTCCTGTTCCCGGTCATCCTGCCGTAAAATCCCGTCAATGCTCTCTGTCCACCCGCTAAACTGTCCGTTTTCCATCACCGCACTGTAATCTGTATTTCTTTCAAGGTCTGTGGTAATATGGCTTGTCAAAAGCACACCGCAGCTTTCGTCCTCCACCAGTCTGCGCATACAGTCAAAAAACTGAAGCCGGAATACTGCGTCCATTCCTGCCGTTGCCTCATCAATCAGATATAAAACCGGCTGATGGGCAATGGCAAATGCCAGCTGGCATTTTAACTTTTCACCTCTTGACATTGCTCCGTACTGCTTTGAAACCGACACGTCAAATGCCTGCATCTGCTTGCAAAACCGTTCTATCTGGAAATCATCATAAAAAACGCCCAACGCTTCTGCATTTTGCATTGCCGTACATTTTTCAAAAAATACGTTGTCCTCGGATACATATCCGATTTTACGGCATGCCGCCGCATAATTTTCCTTTACCGGGATTCCATCCACGTAAATTGCACCGTTATACCGGGACTGCTCATGCAGAATTGTCTTGATAAGCGTTGACTTTCCGGCGCCGTTTCTGCCCGTTAATCCGTAAATGTAACCGGACTTCATCGTAAAATCCACATTTTGAATCGGGAATTTCCTGCCTTTTCCCGTCACCTGTTCAAACCGCAATATTTCTTTTTCCAAGCTCTTTTCCTCCTCTTTTTTTGTATTCGCCACAATCTAATAAACCGCAGATACCTGATGCCGCCTGCCCCCACTGCACAGACATTTTCTAATCTGTAATCTACTGTTCGTATAATGCCCGCACCATTTCCACAAAATCTTCTTTGGCAAGCCCTGCCTGTTTTGCTTCCTCTATCACTTCATTTAAGCGTTTTTCCAACAGCACCAGCTGTTTTTCTTTTAAGTAATCCGCATTATATTCACAGACATAAAAGCCCTTTCCTGCCACCGAGCGCACCAGCCCCTCTTTTTCCAGCTCCTCATACGCTCTTTTGGTTGTAATGACACTGACACCCAGATCCGCCGCCAATGCGCGGATGGACGGCAGTGCCTCTCCTGCTTTTAATTCTCCTGTCACCACCGCATTTTTAAGCTGATTGACTATCTGCTCGTAAATAGCCAGTGTTCCCTGCGGAAGTATTGTTATTTTCATACGCGCCTCATTTCTACTACAATATATTTATGATATCAGGGTCAAAAGGTCTAAACCCACATGAGCTTGCTCATAGGTGGGGGCTTTTGTCCCCAACATCTTTTTATGGTTCATCCCCCTAAACGGCTCTGCCGCTGACATCTATACCGGTTTTATAAAATACTGCTGACCGGATATGGCTTTTTACCCGTCTGACATACCATATAAAAAGCGGTAACTGTACCAGTCCTATAAACCCGGCAATCAGCACAGCATAAACAATCTGTATATTTTCTTTATCTAAAGCATTTTCAAAATATACGGCATTTAATATCAGTACCACAGGAATCATGATATTTTTATAAATCACCTCCTTTGTCCTGCTATCCGTCTTTTCCGGTTCTGACGGAATAAAAATGCTGATGATAAAATCATTCCATAAAATAAGCAGATACCAGTACAGTGCGCCCCCCGCCATAAATGCTGCCAGAACCGTGCCTGCTATGCAGACCGTCATATGCAGTCCCACCCTGAAACGGTATTTTCCGATAATCAGCCTTTCCCGCTCCTGACTGCACAGCGGACACAGATACATCTGCTTTGACAGTACTATCGGATGCAGGGTATAGGAAATAAAGCTAAAGACCGTCGGAAAAATAACCACTGCCGCCAGGATTATTTTTTCCGTAACAGATGTTGCATCCGTCCCTGCCGCATTTCCAAAAACCAGACTCCAGCTCCAGTAAATGACAAAATAAAGCAGCGGAAGTTCTGCTCCGTACATATTTTTTATGTACCGCAAATCAAATTCCTGCCAGTATTCAGTGAATAACTTTTTCATAATTTCTCCTTTCCGCCGTCTTTGCCTTACTCAAAAAATACATAAATTCTTCTACGGTCGGCGGTACTGCTGTCAGTTCTGTATCATAGTGCTGATAACCGTGATGTCTGACAAGCGCCTTTGCCCCGTATTTTTTCTGTTCCATGGCAATGATATCTTCCCGGTCAAGCAGCTTGATTTTGTACGCTTCTCCCGACACGATACGATACTGTTCCCGGAAATCTTCCATCTGTCCTGCGAAAATGCTTCTGCCGTCTTCCAGATAAATCAAGTAATCTGCAAGGCGGTCAATGTCTTCCATTAAATGCGTTGCCAGTACAACACTTTTCTGTCCGTCTGCGATAAACTCCTGTAACAATTTCAAAAAATCTTTGCGAAATTCCACATCAAAGTTGGCTGTCGGCTCATCTAAAATCAGCAGCTTCGGATTACATGATAATGCAAATGCAAACTGATATTTTAATTTTTCCCCTTTGGACAGCTTTCCGAATTTTCTGTTCTTTTCCAGTCCGAATTGCTTTAAATATGATAAAAGCTGTTCTTTTTGATACCCGGAATAATATGTCCCGAAATAGTCCCCGTTTTTCTCAAGGTTGAGATGTTTCATCATCAAATCTTCATTTAAAACAACGCCTAAGCTGTCGTGAATCTGCTTTTCCTGTGTATCGTACCTGCTGTCAAATATCATCACCGCTCCGCTGTCAGGCTGATACAGCCCCGAAAGCAGATGTAACAGTGTTGTTTTTCCTGCACCGTTTCTGCCTGCAATTCCGCAGATATAGCCCGCAGGCAGACTAAAGCTGATATCTTTGAGTTCAAATATGCCAAGCTTTTTTGATACCTTATCCAGTTGAATCATCTTCCCCACTCCCTCCATTTTTGTGCCATCTGTATATGCACATATATACAGTATATATACGTATTTGTCAATATGTAATTTTATTTTGTGTGGGATTTCGGCTCTTTTAAATTTGAACAAGGTATGCTATGATGTTTTGAGTGCATATTTAAACATTTATACATCTTACTATAAAATAAAATGAACAGGAGAAATACTATGCTTGTATATGATTCAACCAGTACATCCAATACGGCTTCCGCCTTTGAATGTACTTATACAACTTTTCAGTCCAATCACTCCACAGCCACACCGGAGCATCCGATTCTGGTTTTAGATAATTCTTCTCACCCATGGGAACAGGATTCTGCCGGTATTTTTGCAAATCCATATAAAAAGACCGCCTTTGAATTCCAGCTTGATGACGGAGTGGAACTCAGCAATATTTTACAGATTGACTCCCGTTTTACAAACCTGATTAAGTGGCTTGGCGAAAACCGCATTAAGGTCAAGCTGACCGGTGAAAACCGCAGTGACGGCTATGCCGTATATAAAATCCGCGAAGTGGCTTTCAGCAACAGTCAGAAACTTTCTTCCGAAGACGGATTTTTACAGTTTATGATTGAGCGTCTGCTGGAAAGTGATGCGATTGCCGAGGAAACCTCCGATGAAGATTTAGATGAATCCGCAGATGATATGAAGCTGACAAGCATCACAAGCATTTCCGACTTTTTAAACTGTGCCGGTAAGACGCTTCCTGAAAATATCCGTCTGTGGGCACGCCGCAACTTAGTCGTTGCACGCTCCAACGAGGTTACACCGGAAGAAAAACGTCACGCACAGCGTGCTTTATCCATTATGTTAAATATTAAATGGAAAAGCAATTATTTTGAATCCATTGACCCTGTAGAAGCCCGCCGGATTCTTGATGAAGAATTATTTGGCATGGAACGTGTAAAACAGCGGATTATCGAAACCGTGATCCAGATTAACCGTACACACACCCTGCCGGCATACGGCATTTTGCTGGTCGGACCTGCCGGAACCGGTAAATCCCAGATTGCCTATCTGGTTGCCAAGATTTTAAAACTGCCGTGGACAACACTCGATATGAGTTCTATCAATGACCCGGAGCAGTTGACCGGAAGCTCCCGTATCTACGGAAATGCGAAGCCTGGTATTATTATGGATGCATTTTCCATGGCTGGCGAGTCGAACCTTGTATTCATCATCAACGAGCTTGATAAGGCTGCATCCGGAAAGGGAAATGGAAATCCCGCGGATGTACTTCTGACCCTGCTTGATAATCTTGGATTTACAGATAACTATATGGAGTGTATGATCCCGACCGTTGGCGTATATCCGATCGCAACGGCAAATAATAAAGAAGATATCAGTGCGCCATTGATGTCACGTTTTGCGGTTATCGACATACCGGATTATACCTTTGAAGAAAAGAAGATCATTTTCAGTAAATTTGCATTGCCAAAGGTATTGAAGCGGATCGGTCTGAAAGAGAATGAATGTATCATTACAGAGGATGGGCTGGATGCGGTCATAGAAGAATTCAAGAATACCTCCGGTATCCGTGATCTGGAGCAGGCAGCCGAGCATCTGGCAGCAAATGCACTCTACCAGATCGAGGTAGATCATGTACCACAGGTGACCTTTGACGCGGAGGGCGTGAGACATTTGTTCCTGTAGGAGATTTCCTGTAGGAATGTTGCCGGACGGCTGTTTTTAGTTAAATGAAAATGGAGCGTAAGTAAAAATGATAAAATTAGTAGCAAGTGACGTGGATGGAACTCTTGTTCCTGACGGAACATTTGAGATCAATCCTGAGATCTATGATGTAATAAAGGCATTAAAAGAAAAGAATATAACTTTTGTAGCAGCAAGCGGCAGGCAGTATGCGAGCCTTAAGAAGTTATTTGCACCGGTTGCAGATCAGATCTTATATATCCCGGATAATGGCGGATTTGTCAGAGGAAGCAAGGGCGAAACATGGCTCAAACGTCCGATGGAGAAAGACCTGATCCGTGCGATCGTGGAGGATGCAGAGAAGCTGCCGGATGTAGAGCTGTTGCTCTGTGGAAGGGATTATGCCTATGTTGGAAGCGAGGATGGACGACTGTATAACTGGATGCGGGAAGCATATCGCTATGAGATCAAGGCAGTGCCGGATCTTACCGATATTAATGATGATATCGTGAAGATCTCGATATTTCACCCGGAGGATGCAGAGCGGATCGTAAAAGACTGGTTTTATGACAAATGGAAGGATACCATTCTACTGGCACCTGCCGGAGTTTACTGGGTAGACTGTTCGGAACCATCGATCAACAAGGGAAGTGCATTACAGTTTCTGCTTGATAAATATGAGATCAAACCGGATGAAGTTATGGTATTTGGTGATAATATCAATGACCTTGGTATGCTTGCCTGTGCAAAGGAAAGCTATGCGATCGGAAGTGCCAGAGATGAGGTAAAGCAGGTAGCAGCCCATGTAGCAGATACGATGCGCAATCAGGGTGTGATCAAGGTGTTAAAGGAGCAGCTGTTAAAATAAACTTAGACAGTAGTTGTGATTGAAAAAGGAGTGAAGCCTGATGGCATGTACAACGATATTAGTTGGAAAGAAGGCATCCTATGATGGATCAACGATCATTGCCAGAAACGATGATTCAGGATCCGGTCATTATATGCCGAAGAAATTTGTAGTCGTAGAACCGGTTCTGGCGCATCTGGAAATTCCGCTTCCGGAAGAAGCGATGCGCTATACCTCGATGCCAAATGCAGTCGATGGTGAGGGCATCTGGGCGGCAAGCGGTGTAAATGCAGCCCATGTTGCAATGACAGCGACCGAAACCATTACATCGAATCCGAGAGTGCTCGGTGCAGATCCTCTGGTCGAGTATCAGCCGGCAGAGAACGGAAACGAAGAAATATCGGGCGGAATCGGAGAAGAAGATATTGTCTGTCTGGTACTCCCATATATAAGAAGTGCGAGAGCAGGTGTAGAACGTCTTGGAAATCTGCTTGAAACGTACGGAACCTACGAGATGAATGGAATCGCATTCCAGGATCAGGATGAGATCTGGTGGATGGAGACGATCGGAGGACATCACTGGATCGCGAAGAAAGTGCCGGATGATGTCTATGTTGTGATGCCGAATCAGTTCGGCACGGATGTATTTGATATGAAGGATGCATTAACGGATCAGAACGCACATATGTGCTCAAAAGATCTGGCGGAATTTATCGAGAAGAATCATCTGGATCTGACTATTAGAAGAAGCACAGAACGTAAGGACGAAGATGCGGATCTGCCGTTTGGTAGATTCATTAATCCAAGAGAGATATTTGGCAGCCATGATGATTCGGATCATGTCTACAATACGCCAAGAGCATGGTTTATGGAGCGGTACCTGAATCCGAAGACGTACCGCTGGGATGGTGAAAATGCAGATTACACACCGGTATCGGACGACATTCCATGGAGTCTGATTCCGGAGTATAAGGTGACGATGGAGGATGTCAAATATGTGTTGTCCTCGCATTATCAGGGAACACCATATGACCCATATCTTCCATATGGAGATAAGAAGATGGCAGGTGCATATCGTTCCATCGGCGTTAACCGGACTGATTTCATGTCTGCGATCCAGATGCGACCATATGGAGCAGAGGACAGCCGTGTGATCGAGTGGGTGACATTTGCTTCAAATGCGTTTAATGTCATGGTGCCATTTTATGCAAATGTGGACACAACACCGGAATATCTGGCGAACACGACCGCTGATGTATCTACCGATAATTTCTACTGGAACAGCCGGATGATCGCAGCGATGGCAGATGCATCTTACAGCAAGTCGCTGTTTCATATCGAACGGTATCAGGAAACCATGCTTGCGAAAGGGCATGAGGTGATCAACCGATACGATGAGCAGATAGAAAAAGAACCGGATGTCGGTAAACGAAGTGCGCTTCGAGAGCAGGCCAATCAGGAAATGGCAGATATCCTCCGGAAAGAGACCGGTAATACGCTTTCCAAAGTCTTATATGAACTGAGTAATCAGATGAAGAATTCTTATGCGAGATCGGATGCTTAAGGCATCGGCATAGAGAAGCAAGAAATACAGGAGAAAAAGTAGAAAATATGAAACGAGAATCATTTAAATCCCGTTTAGGCTTTTTATTAGTAAGTGCGGGATGTGCGATTGGAATTGGAAATGTATGGAGATTCCCATATGTGGTAGGAGAAAATGGTGGAGGAATATTTGTATTGTTCTATCTGCTGTTCCTTGTGGCGATGGGGCTTCCGGTTCTGACGATGGAGCTTGCGGTCGGACGAGGCAGCAGAAAGAGTGCAGTTCTGGCTTATAAGGAGCTTGAAAAACCAAAGAGTAAATGGCACATTCATGGATGGTTTGCGATCCTTGGCTGTTATGTTCTGATGATGTATTACACAACCGTATCCGGCTGGATGGTATCTTATTTTTATAAATTT
>OGGV01001563.1_pt1 | contig 10589 bp, 10 predicted proteins | sample 1571301 | NCBI WGS metagenome assembly OGGV01 (sample SAMEA2582072, study PRJEB24529) | metagenome | biome: Human gut stool | place: China | collected 2011
CCGCCGGTGCAATATTGGGATTATAAAAAAATATGGTGATCTCAAAATACTGCGACAGATATTCCATCACATAACTGCTGCAGGGTGCACAGCAGCTGTGGAGAAACAGGCTTGGGATCTTGTTATCTTTTTGCGCCTGATCTATAAGTTTTTCCAGTTCTTTCTGATAGTTTCGTTTATTCAACAGTATTATTATATCCTTTCTGCATCTTCACAAATGCTTTTTATTATCTTTTAATAAAATGCGAATACCTGTTCAGGTATTCTCTATTGTGCCTTCGTAATGATTCTTTGTATTTTTTAACTTCCTGCACTCTCCTATTCGTTCGCCCATTTTTACGATAGTCTCATATCCCTCTTCTGTATTCTCGATCAGATCATAATCAATACGGACTTTTCCCGGCTGGATGAGAAGGATTATCAGGATACCGGTGATCGTGGCGGCGATTTTTCTGTTCCTGTTTTTTGCATGGAACTGGTTTCTTTACAGTCTTAGATTTGAGCAGAAAGTGGAACAGTATGATGAACACATTGCCCTGTATGTAACGAATACATTTGTGAGAACGAGATTTCGGTATCCGCATTATATGTATGAGGAAAACTGGCTGTTTATGAGGAGTCTGAGCGATGAAGAACAGCAGGAAGCTGTTTTAAAATACGGAGATCCGGATGATTATTACAGGGAATATCATTAACGGCAGATGCAGATATGCGCCGGAAGAAAAGCTGCAGTTGGAGAGTTATGTGATTCAGAAAGGAAAATAAACGATGCGATATTTAAAACCACACTTTTACGATAAATTTGTCTGTACGGCCGGAGACTGCCCGGATACCTGCTGTGCGGGATGGCAGATCATGATCGATGATGCTTCTCTGGAGAAGTATAAAAACGTGCAGGGGGAGTTTGGAAAACGCCTGCATGGGTCGGTCAACTGGGAAGAGGAGTGCTTCTGTCAGAATGAACGGCGGTGCGCATTTTTGAATGATGAGAATCTGTGTGATCTCTATAAGGCACTGGGACCGGACGCGCTCTGCGATACCTGCCGCCTTTATCCGAGACACACGGAGGAATTTGAGGGACTAAGGGAATTATCCCTGTCCCTTTCCTGCCCTGAGGCGGCGAAGATCATTCTTTCCTGCAAGGAGCCGGTCCGGTTCCTTGAGGAGGAGACGGACGAGGAGGATGATTTTGACGAGTTTGATTTTATGATGTTTTCGAGACTGGAAGACACCAGAGATGTTCTTTTCGCTGTTTTACAGGATCGAAATCTGCCGTTGACGATCCGCATGGCAGCGTGTGAGCAGCTGGCGGAGAGATACCAGATCTGTATGGAGGAAGGAAGAGAGTTTGAGATCGATGATCTGCTTCAGGAATGCGAACGCCATCACAGGGAGGGAACCTTGCGGGAGTTTATATCGGAAAGTCTCTCAGAAAAGGGCGTGGATGCGGCATCTTTTCATCAGTGGGAGTGGCAGAAGGAAGAACTTCAGGTGCTTTATGGCCTGGAACGTCTGCGCCCGGAGTGGGATCAGGTGCTTGACGGGGCGGAAAGGTGGCTGTATCAGGGAAGCAAAGAGGAATATTTTAAGATATGCGAGGAATTTCACCGGATGTATGGGGCGCTGAGCAGTCATAAAGAAGAGTGGGAAAATCTGGGCGAACAGCTTTTGATGTTCTTTGTCTATACATATTTCTGCGGAGCCGTCTATGACGATATGGTCTGTTCCAAGATGGAGTTGGCGCTGTTTTCTGTCCGCTGGATCCAGGAATTTTTGATCGTCCGGTGGCTGGAAAACGGGAAGAAGCTGTCCATGCAGGATGTGGAGGAACTCTCCTGGCGGTACGCGAGGGAGATCGAGCATTCCGATGATAACCTGAATGCGCTGGAGGACTGGCTGTTTGGGATGTATGCGCCGGAAGGATGTATGTTGGAGGAGGAATAAAGCTCATTTATTCTTTTATGGAGTAATGCAGTTTGTAATTATAAGGTGTAACTGATATTTTGGGCTGAAATTTGTATTTTATCAGTTATAACTTATAAAATTGTAAATTTGCTTTTGAATATCATCCGTTCTTTTCGCCTGGTGTTATAATAAGGGTATTGTTTGTTAAGAAAATGAGGATAAAACTATGCAGGAAAAACAAAAGAAAATGATACTGCGGATCAGCATGTATCTGATCGGTATTGTAATTTTGGCGTGTGGAATCACGATGAACACCAAGACGAAGCTCGGTGTCTCTCCGATTATTTCGATGCCCTATGCGGTGGCACAGATCTGGGGATTTGAGACGGGAAAGGCGGTGTTTGCCGCCGTATTTGATCTTTATTTTGCTGCAGATCATCCTGTTAAAAGGGAAGTTTCCGCCGTTTCAGCTTTTACAGATAGCGGCAAGTTACCTGACCAGCGCCTTTATCACGATTTTTGACGGAATCCTGCCGTCTCCGGATCAGCTCGGAATGCGCCTGGCGCTCCTGGTTCTGGCAATCATCCTGACTGGAATCGGAGCGGCTATCACCGTCGATGTCAACATCGTTCCGAACCCGGCAGATGGTCTGGCGAGAGTACTCGGGGAAAAGTGCGGAAAGAACATGGGATTTGGAAAGAATCTGTTTGATTTTTCTGCGATTGTGATCTCTATTGTTATTGGTATGATCGGAGCCGGACATATCGTGGGGATCGGGATCGGAACGGTTGTGGCTATGATATGTACGGGGAGAGTGATTGCGGTGTTTAATCATTTTTTGAAGAAGAAAATTGAGATGAGTGTGATGTGAAAGGATTGGGGATATGGCATCGAGTAAAGCGTATTTAGATTTTATACTGGAACAGTTATCTGGTCTGGAAGAAGTAACTTACCGGGCTATGATGGGGGAATATATTCTCTATTATCGCGGGAAGATCGTCGGTGGGATCTATGATGACAGGCTCCTTGTGAAGCCGGTGAAATCGGCAGTTTCTTATATGCCGGATGCCCGGTATGAATTGCCTTATGATGGGGCGAAGGAGATGCTGCTGGTGGAAGAGGTTGATGACCGGGAGTTTTTGACTGGGCTGTTTGAGGCGATGTATGAGGAGTTGCTGGCGCCGAAGGTGAAGAAAAAGAATTAGGTAAAAATTAAATCGAGAGGTACGCACAGAACTGCCTCCGGCCTCGGGTACCGGGGATTTCCGGGCGGTTCCTCTAAGCTTGCGGAAGAATGCTAAGGGCGGAGAACAGGAGGCACAACTCGCCTGCGGCTCAAACAAGTGCCCCCTGCCCTCCAACGCATTCTCCTGCGAGCCAAGAGGAAGCCAGAGCCCCCGCAATCAGGCATCCGGGTCCGAAGGCAGGCCTGCGCTGGGGGTTGGATGGAGCTGGGTACATTGACCGGTGCTGAGATATAAAAAAGAACCGCTGTTTCTGACACACCTCGGAAACAGCGGTTCTTTTTATTTATGCGTAATAATCCAGTTCGATGATAAATTAAGCCATTGCGCTTACAGCTTTAGCCAAACGGGATACTTTTCTGGAAGCGGTATTCTTGTGATATACGCCCTTGGAAGTAGCCTTATCGATTTCGCTTGTAGCAGCAAGAAGTGCAGCCTGTGCAGCAGCCTTGTCACCAGCAGCAACAGCAGCGTCTACCTTCTTTACATAAGTCTTAACTCTAGACTTAATAGCCTTGTTTCTATCAGCTCTTACCTGACTTGTTATTACTCTCTTCTTAGCAGATTTAATGTTAGCCAATCCGTACACCTCCAAATTTTAATAAAATTCATAGTTAAATGTTTCGCATTAAAGCCGGACACGGACGATCTAATGTAAACATACTCATATATCTTATAGTACAAATACGAATATGTCAACATAAATCTACAAAAAATATAATAAAAAATAGATTGAGTATGAATAAGTGGGGTAATTATGCATATTATGATATAAGGGCGTATGAATGAGATGACTAAAGAAGAACGGGATTATCATATATAGATTGGATATGTACACAAGTTTCCAGATATATATGCAATAATATGGACTTAATTACCCAATATAGACTGGATATTAAGAAATATAGAATAGATATTAATTAAGATAGATGAGGCAGGATAAGTATGGATTATGATATGGGAAGGACTGACCTTGCGGTAGAGCTTAACGAAAGCATTTCTAAGAAAAGCGGAAAGCTTAAGGGCATAGTAGTCAATGAATTTAATGATACAGATACAGCTATAAAGGTGACAGAGATAAAGATTACTGATAAAAGAGGCGCAGATGCCATAGGAAAGCCACAGGGCTCCTATATAACGATAGAGGCAAAGGATATAAGTAATGCAAGTGAGATGTACAAGAAGAAAGTTGTGGATATATTGTCTGAATATATTAAAAAACTTCTAAAGGATAATATATCAGATGATAAATGTGAGCCTATGACACTTCTTGTAGCAGGACTAGGAAACCGTTGTATAACGTCCGACTCTCTTGGCCCGCTTGTTGTTGACGGACTTATGGTTAATCATCACATTCTTATAGAAAGTGGGGAGGATGGTGGCATATGCGCTATTATTCCCGGAGTTATGGCTGATACAGGGCTTGAAACAGCAGATATAATAAAGGGCATAGCAAAGCAGGTAAAGCCGTCTGCCATAATAGCTATAGATGCGCTTGCGGCAAGGGATATATCAAGGCTTAATACGACTATACAGCTATCTGACAGGGGTATTAATCCGGGTTCAGGAGTTGGTAATCACAGAGAGGGGATTAATGAGGATAATATCGGAGTTCCTGTGCTCGCGCTTGGTGTACCTACGGTCATAGATGCATTTACTATAGCCATAGACCTTGTAAGTCCGCTTATGAAAGAATTCACAGCAGAGGAAAAGTCCGCATTTTTTATGAAAATATATAAAGAGGGCATAAGTGATATGTATGTTACACCGAAGGCGATAGATACAGATGTGCAGAATATAAGCACAGTTATATCAGAGGCTGTTAATATGGTGCTTTAAAATATATTGTTATTGGCAGGAGGCATTATGAAACCAAAGTACAGGCCATTATATATTGTAATGAGTGCAGCTATAGTACTGTTTATAATATTTTTTGAAAGAAATGTAGGCTTTGCTTCATTTGCAGAGGAAATGTTCATAAACGGCTGTATGAATATGGTTATGCCGGGGGCTGCGTATTATTGTGAACCGCAGAAGCTTAATAATGATACAGTGTTTGATGAGCTGTTAAAAACGACAGTGCCGGTGAGTGCCATGCTTCCAAAGAATAATGATGACTATATTATGCTTGCAGACAATAGCTGTGATTATAATGAAAATAATGCAGATACAGATAAGTCTGGTGAAATTATGCAGGATACAACCGTCTCAAAGGATGCAAAGACAGATGGTAATACAGGGCAGAATGGCAGCACAGATATATCAGCTGGAATTAAGCAGGAGAGTAAAAATACTGATAATTCCACGCAGGTATCGGCAGCTATTTCAAAAAAAGATATTACAGGAACAGTTTATAGCAGGGCAGAGCTTTCAGATTATGGTTTTGTACATAATCATTTTTATATAATTACGTCAGTGACAGACCTTACAGAGAATATGCTAAGACCGGCGGAGTTTATCGATAAAAATCTTTCGATAGATAAGAGTGACGGAAAGCCAAAGATACTTATATTCCACACACATTCGCAGGAAGGCTTCACAGATACAGTTGAGGGGGATGCTTCAACAACTATAGTCGGTGTCGGGGATTATCTTACAGAGCTTCTTGTAAATAAGTATGGATATAACGTCATACATGACACCACCGTGTATGATTATGTTGACGGAAAGCTTGACAGAAGCAAGGCTTATACATATGCAGAAAACGGAATAGCGCGTATATTGGAAGAAAACCCGACAATAGAGGTGGTTATCGACCTTCACAGGGATGGTGTTGCCGATACGACACATCTTGTAACAGAAGTTGATGGTAAGAGCATGGCCAAGGTAATGTTTTTTAACGGGCTTAGTTACAGTAAGGTCAATGGTGATATTGCGTATCTGTATAATCCTTATAGGGATGATAATCTTGCCATGAGCCTTCAGATGCAGCTTCTTGGAGAAGCGTATTATCCGGGTTTTTTAAGAAGAATATATATAAATGCGTACAGATACTGCCTGCATGAGAGAGGTCGATCAATGCTTATTGAGGCTGGAGCGCAGACGAACACATTTGAGGAAGTAAAGAATGCAATGGAGCCGTTAGCTGACATATTAGATAAGATGCTTTCAGGTGAAAAGGTAATTGGAGATTAACAGGTGTCTACTTGAATATTGTATAATCCCATGTTTTTAAGCACGTATTTGTATAAAATTAAATGTAAACATGAACTATAATAGTCATATTACAACAAAAACCCTGCTTTATACAACAAAAGCAGGGCTTTTTACAACATTTTTATCGATAAATACAATAAAAACTAAAGTATTGACAAATGATACTATAGATAGTAACATAATATTGCTGATAGCAGATGAGCTATAATCATTAATCGCATGCGATTATCAGGGCAGTTATCCTGCCACAGTATTCCCAGTTTTATTACAATATCCCATGGCCGGGGGATTAAGACAATTACATATTAAGTTTATTGATTAAAAGTATTAATTAAAATTATCAAAGTTTGAAAGGATTGTATTAGCTTATGGAGAAAGTGCTATGTTCTAATGTTATGGGTTATGCAGAATTTATTGAGAAGATAAAGAAGATGTCAGAGTCAGTGGCAGGTGAAGATGGAAGTGTGCAGGTAACGCATGTCATCAAGAATAATGGTTGTGAATATGACGGACTTGTTATATTAAAAAAGGGAAGCTCTATTTCACCAACCATATATCTTAATGGTTATTATGAACAGTACTGCAGGGGAAAGTCTTTTGAAAGTATATATGCAGGAATTAAGGAGCTGTATCTTTTTAACAAGGACAGAATAGATATAGATACAAAGAGTTTTATGACATTTGAAGGCATTAAGGATAAGATTGTGTTTAAGCTGATTAATTATAATGCCAACAGAAAGCTGTTAAGCCTTATTCCGCATAAGAAGATATTAGACCTTGCGATGGTGTTTTACTGCATGATTGAAAAGGGTGCGGAGGCTAATACGACAGCGCTTATATATAACTCCAATCTTGGACACTGGAATGTCAGGGAGGATGATGTATACAGGGCTGCCATGAATAACACAGCGCGTATTCTGCCGGCAAGTATAACTGAGATGTCACAGTTGCTTGAAACTTATGAGGATTATGGAAAAGTTGATATGGGGATTACAAAGGAGGAGATAGAAAGCTGCCAGTTGTATGTACTTACGAATGACTGTCGTATTAACGGTGCAGCGTGTATGCTTTATGAAAATATGTTAAAGGATTTTGCAGACAGGATAGGGAGCAATCTTTACATATTACCATCATCAATACATGAGGTTATAATTCTTCCTAAGTTTGCAATGTTTAATAAACAGGAGTTAATTAATATGGTGAGGGATGTGAATTCTGAAGGTGTTGCAGTAGATGAAGTGTTGTCATATACAGTATATGAATATGACAGGGAAACAGGGGAACTTAGCATGTAAATGCATTTAATGTACATGATGGGAGTCGAACCCACGGCCTTTCGCTCCGGAGGCGAACGCTCTATCCAACTGAGCTACATGTACAGACATAACATATATCATACACTATTTTTTCCGATACGTCAATATTTATAATTTTACTTTTGATTTTATTATATTTATTTGGTACACTATTATCTATGAATAAAGAACGTTAATATGACTGAAGGGGGAATATACGGATATGCGTATCAATAAATATCTGAGCGCACAGGGGGTCTGTTCACGCCGAGAGGCGGACAGGCTGCTTGAGGCTGGCAGAATAACTGTGGACGGTGTTGTTGCAGAGTGCGGACAGCAGGTGGATGAAAGCAGTATAATATGTATAGATGGCAGCAGGATAAGTGAAGAAAAGCCAGAGGATATCCTTATGGCATTTAACAAGCCAAGAGGAATAGTGTGTACAACAACTGATAATCAGGGAAAGAATAATATAGTTGATTATATAGGCTATGATAAGCGTATATATCCTGTTGGACGGCTTGACAAGGACTCAGATGGTCTTATTCTTCTTACCAATAATGGTGAGATAACTGATAAGATATTAAGGTCAGTTAACGGACATGAAAAGGAATATGTAGTAAAAGTTAATAAAAATATAACTGATATATTTTTAAAGAGCATGTCTAAGGGCATATATCTTAAAGAATTAGAGGTTACGACAAAGCCATGTAAGATAAACCGAATAAACAGCGATACATTTCGCATAATATTGACACAGGGACTTAACAGGCAGATAAGAAGAATGTGTCAGGAACTTGGCTATAAGGTCGTAGAGCTTACAAGAATAAGAATAATGAATATAGAGCTTGGCGGACTTAAGTGCGGTGAGTACAGATTGGTTGAAGGAACTGAGAAGAAAAAACTATATGAAAGTCTTTGATCTAATGATTAATGTATTAATGATTAGGTGCCTATAAATGTGCAAAGCGGGATGCTACAGCACATAAGTCTGGATTGTTGAGAATAATGATGAAAGAGTAAATTATTAAATAACGGAGCGAAATAATGGATAAGTTAGAGAGAATTAAGGAACAAAGCAGGAAAGAGCTATTACTCAGAGGGACAGGAGATAATGTCTAATTATGAGTATGATGCCTTGTATGATGAACTTAAGAAGTTAGAAGAGGAAACAGGCTGTGTGCTTTCTAACAGTCCTACAGTCAATGTAGGTTATGAGGTATTAAGTGAACTTCCAAAGGAAAGACATGACTCTCCTATGCTTAGTCTTGATAAGACTAAGGACAGGGAGGCTTTAAGAGACTGGCTTGGGGAGCAGAAAGGTGTTTTATCGTGGAAACTTGACGGACTTACAATAGTGCTCACATATGAGGATGGAAAGCTTAGCAAGGCAGTAACAAGGGGCAATGGCGAGATAGGTGAGATTATCACGAATAATGCAAGAGTATTTAAGAATGTTCCGGTTACTATACCATATAAGGGAAAGCTTGTATTAAGAGGTGAGGCTATTATAACTTATTCTGACTTTAACAGGATTAATGAAGAAATTCCGGAAATGGATGCAAAGTACAAGAATCCAAGAAATCTTTGCAGTGGTTCTGTAAGGCAGCTTAATAACAAGATAACTAAAGAGCGTAATGTTAATTTCTTTGCATTTGCACTTGTATCAGCAGATAATGTTGACTTTAAGAATTCAAGGGCATACCAGTTTGAGTGGCTTAAAAAGCAGGGGTTTGAGGTAGTTGAGTATAAGATGGTCGACAGGGATAATATAATAGATACAATAGCATGGTTTGAGAAGACTATTGTAAATAACGACTTCCCATCGGATGGTCTTGTTATCATATATGATGATATTGCATATGGTGAGTCGCTTGGAAGAACAGCCAAGTTCCCAAGAAATGCAATGGCATTTAAGTGGACAGATGAAACAGCAGATACGGTCTTAAGACAGATAGAGTGGAGTGCCTCAAGAACAGGCCTTATTAATCCTGTTGCCATATTTGACCCGGTTGAGCTTGAGGGTACTAAGGTATCGAGGGCGAGTGTCCATAATATCAGTATTATGGAGGGCTTAAAGCTTGGAATTGGTGATAACATAAGAGTATTTAAGGCTAATATGATTATTCCACAGATAGCCGCTAATCTTACAGAAAGCGGCAATATCAGTGTACCAGAGGTATGTCCTGTATGTGGACAGCCTACAAGAATCAGTGAAGTTAATGATGTCAAGACACTTTACTGCGATAATCCAGAGTGTCAGGCAAAGCACGTTAAGAGCTTTGCACTGCTTGTATCAAGGGATGCACTGAATATAGATGGTCTGTCAGAAGCAACGCTTGAGAAGTTCATACAGAAGGGCTTCATCAAGGATAAGACAGATATATTCCATCTTGATAAGTTTAAGGATGAGATAGTAGCTATGGAGGGCTTTGGAGAAAAGTCTTATGCCAATCTTATAGAGGCAGTTGAAAAGGCAAAGGACACAGACTTAGTAAGAGTGTTATATGGTCTTGGAATTGATAATATTGGACTTTCAACAGCAAAGCTTATCGTAAAGAAGTTAAAGGGCGACCCACAGGCAGTGCTTAGTGTGACAGCACAGGAGCTTATCGATATAGATGGAATTGGTGAGGTTATAGCTGAAGCGTTTGTCAGGTATTTTGCAGATGAGAAGAAAAAAGAGGAATATATAAGACTGCTAGGCGAGGTAAGACTTAAGGAGATAGAGGAGTCACAGGAAACAGAAGAACTTGCAGGAAAGACATTTGTAATAACCGGAAATGTGACACACTTTGCAAACCGCAAAGAATTAAAAGAGCTTATAGAGCGAATGGGTGGAAAGGTTACAGGTTCTGTGACAGGCAATACATCATATCTTATCAATAATGATTCGATGTCGCAGTCGACAAAGAATAAGACAGCCGCAAAGTTAGGTGTGCCAGTTATAACAGAAGAGGAATTTATCACACTTGCGGGATTAGAAGA
>OGGV01001567.1_pt1 | contig 10574 bp, 9 predicted proteins | sample 1571301 | NCBI WGS metagenome assembly OGGV01 (sample SAMEA2582072, study PRJEB24529) | metagenome | biome: Human gut stool | place: China | collected 2011
TGGCAGTTATGTGCATTGGCACAGCAGCACTTACAGGCTGCGGTTCAGACTCTGACAGCAGCACAGCAAGTTCCGCAAATTCAGCGGCAGCCGCTCAGACAAACGAAAACGTTGACGTAACAGCCGTTGCGGACAAGCTCAAGAACGGCATAGAGTTCAAGGACGAGCTCGCAGAGCTTGACGAAGCAAAGATAGAAAAGATAATCGGCATATCAGCAGACAGCTATACAAAGGCTAAGGTCTATGTAAGCTCATCAGGAGGAACAGCCGAGGAGATAGACTGCTTTGAAGCCAAGGACGCAGACAGTGCAAAGGCTATCGCAGATGCACTTACAGCAAGAGTTGAAAGCCAGAAAAAGGTTTTTGAAAACTATGTTCCGGAGGAAATGACAAAGCTTAATGACCCTGTTCTTGTAACCAACGGCAATTATGTTTACCTCTGTCTTTCAAACGATAACGATAAAGCAAAAGAGATAATAGGCTAGGAGTAATAAATATATGCTTTTTTCAAGTACAACATTTCTGTTCGCTTTCCTGCCTATTGTACTGATAACGTATTATATCGTCCCACGCATAACACGCAATCTGGTGCTGTTTATTTTCAGCCTTGTGTTTTACGCATGGGGCGAACCTGTTTATATCGTCCTCATGATAGCTTCCACTATCGTTGCATATATAACAGGACTATTGGCAGACAAACAGCGTAAAAACGCAAAAAAATACACTCCGCTCATCGCAATGATAGGAGCGGTGGTGTGGAACATCGGGCTTCTTCTGTTTTTTAAATATACCGACTTTTTCATCGGTGCGGCAAACAGCATTTTCGGCACGCAGATAAAGACCTTGGGTCTTGCCCTCCCTATCGGTATCTCATTCTACAGCTTCCAGACCCTTTCATACGTTATCGACGTTTATAAGGGCGAAGTAAGAAGTCAGAAGAACTTCCTTGACCTTGCCACCTATGTTGCCCTTTTCCCACAGCTTATCGCAGGTCCTATCGTAAGATACATCGACGTTGCGGAACAGCTCAAAAAGCGTAACGAGAGCATAGAGCATTTTGCACAGGGCGTGTGGAGATTTTCCATAGGCCTTGGCAAAAAAGTCATTCTCGCAAATACTATCGGCGAGCTTTTCGACACTATCTCAAACTCAGCACAATCCGAACTGAGCGTTGCCGCAAGCTGGCTGGGCATAATAGCCTATACTTTCCAAATATACTTTGACTTCTCAGGCTATTCCGATATGGCGATAGGTCTTGGCAAAATGTTCGGCTTCGACTTTCTCGAGAACTTCAACTACCCTTACATCTCCACCTCTATCACAGACTTCTGGAGACGCTGGCATATGTCACTTTCAAGCTGGTTCAGAGATTATGTCTATATCCCACTTGGCGGTAACCGCAAGGGCAAAGCAAGACAGTGCAAACATCATGATAGTGTGGTTTCTCACAGGCTTCTGGCATGGTGCAAACTGGAACTTTATGCTATGGGGCGTGTACTTCGGTGTGATACTCCTATGTGAAAAGCTTTTCTTAGGCAAAGCCCTGAAAAAGATACCTGCATTTTTCCAGCACATCTATGCACTTCTTTTTATAGTCATAGGCTGGGGAATATTCTCCTATGAAGATTTCGGCAAGCTCACACAGAACTTCAAAAATATGTTCGGCGCAGGGGGACTTCCTCTCATAAATCACCAAACAGTGTTCTGGCTCGCACAGTATGCAGTAACAATAGTGATACTTGTGATAGCTTCAACACAGCTTCCAAAAAAGCTCTGCCTTAAGCTTCAGATCAAGTGTCCTGAGATATGCGGCTGTATACTCCAACCGCTGTTCGCATTAGCACTTTTGGCAGTTTCCACCGCCTACCTTGCAGGTAATTCATTCAATCCGTTCCTGTATTTCAGATTTTAAAGGAGGACGGCAGATATGAAAAAACAACTTAAAAACTATATTATGATAGTGTGCTTTCTGCTGTTCATATTCGGATTTGCAGTGGCAAGCTTTATTTCCGAGGATCGTGAATTCTCCGAAAACGAGAACCGCTATCTCCAGCAAGCCCCTGAATTTTCATGGAAAAAGCTTGAAAAAGGCGAGTTCACATCGGATATCGAAAGCTATATGTCCGATCAGATATTCATGAAAGACCAGCTTGTGAGTCTTAAAACAGTCACCGACCGCACGCTTCTGAAAAACTATCAGAACGGTGTATATTTCGGCAAGGACGGCTATTATCTCCAAGACTATCAGGAAAACAGACCTCTTATCGAGAAAAATATAAGCTGTCTTAACGATTTTGCTGACAGCCTTGATAAATCCGTCGACGTAAGCTTTCTTCTTGTGCCGAATGCAGTTTCCGTTATGTCAGACAAGCTCCCTGCGGTCACACAGACCGACGATCAGCTTGAAAGCGAAAAGTATATAAGCTCTATCCTCAGCGACAGGATAAAGCTCTGCTTCCCATATGACCAACTCAAAGACGCCGCAAAGTCCACGCAGGTTTTCTATAAGACCGACCACCACTGGACAGCCGAGGGCGCAAAAGTGGGATTTGACGCACTTATGACAGCCATGAATGAAGATATCCCACAGGTATCCTACAATATAGAAACTGTAAAGGACTTTCATGGCACACTCTATTCAAAAGCCCCAACAGACTTCTCCGCTGCTGACGAAATGCACTTCTACACAAACCCTGACAACAGCGTAAAGGTAAATTATGTTGAAGAAAACAAACAGACCGACACTCTTTTTGACGATTCATTCAAGAACAAAAAGGATAAATACTCCACATTCATGGGCGGAAATTTTGCCCTTACTGAGATAGAAACGAACGGTGAAAGCGATGAACACGTCCTTATTATAAAGGACAGCTACGCAAACACAATTATGCCATACTTTGCCGACAAGTATAAGCACATCACAATGATAGATATGCGTTATTACCACATCATGGATAAGACCGTCAGCGAGTATGTAAAAGACAAAGGCATAACAAAGGTCATTTTCCTTTATAATATGGACTTTGTGAACACCGATAACAACTTCATATGGCTTGAATAATTCATAAGCAAGCAGGGGCGGCCTTTGGTCGCCCGCTATTTTTATCACACCCATATATAACGTCAACGTCAAACCCACAGAAAGAAGGACATAAAATGACACTTACCCCATACAAAAGAAAAGCCTTTTATTATGAAACAGACCGCATGGATATAATCCACCATTCAAATTACGTCCGCTGGCTTGAGGAAGCCCGTGTTGACCTTATGGAACAGCTTGGCTGCCCTTTCCACGAGATAGAAGAACGTGGCATAGTTTCTCCTGTCCTCTCTGTTGAAACACACTATAAATATCCCGTCCGTTTCGGAGATGAGTTTGAAGTGCGCTGTAAGCTGTCAAAGTTCAACGGCTGTGCCTACGAGCTTGACTACGAGGTCTTTGACCTTACCACTCAGAAAACGGCCTGCCTTGCCCACACCTCCCACTGCTTCACCACCTCCGACCTTAAGCCTGTAAGACTAAAAAAACATTATCCCGATATCTACGAGAAATTCCTATCCGCATATCAGGCAAGTGAAGAATAAGCAAAAAAATGTACAGCTCCCGAGTTTCTTCTCAGGAGCTGTACTTTTGTGTAAAAAAATGTCAGACGTGACCTGTCACGAAGAAAGCAATCCATCAACGCCCTCACGCCACTTTTCAAAGCTGCACAAACCAAGCTTTGCCCAGCGACATTCCGAGCATAGTATATCAAATGCCTTTTTATCCATTTTGCTTCTCAGCCTTGTCAGCGCACTGCGATAATTTTCCACTGAGTGACATTCTATCTCAGAAAGTCTGCAAACCTCGCTGTCTTTCTGTGCCACCGTTCCGCCACAGCCGTCAAGCAAACAACCGTCCTCCGTCCTGTTTGGGCAGTGCTGACATATCATATCTCCGCTGCACACAAACCGCACCGCAGTGTCCTCGCTCTCCAATCTGTCTTTCACAGACTGCATATTCACTGAAAAACCGTCACTGTAGCCTTTTCCCTGAAAAAGCGGCAGGCACAGCAGATGATGAAATCTAAGCTCAGGCTCTCTTGTAAGCATAGCAGCCTGTCTTTGCAAGTCTGCTTACAAGCTCGATGCTGATAAGGTAAGCAGCAACAACAGAGATAACGTCCTTTACAAGATAAGGAACAGAAACAAGAAGGATAGACTTGCCAATAGAGATATTAGCAACGATAGCGTACTGGATAGCACCGAGCAGGTGGTCGCAAGCAAGACCTGCGATACCAAGCACGATAGCGATGACCTTACCGCTTATCTTGTCAGAGCAGAACTTTGCGCCAAGACCGCAAAGAAGAGCCATAACGATAAATCCGTAAATGAATCCGCCTGTATATCCTACGATAACGGAAAAACCGCCTGACCAGCCAGCGAATACAGGCACGCCTATAGCACCAAGCAGACCATAGACCAGAGCAGACACAGCACCGCCCTTCCAGCCGAGAAAATATCCTGCGAGAGCCACAGCAAAAGTCTGGAGCGTAACAGGAACGTGAGTAGGAAGCGGAATAGTTATCTGCGAAAGCACAGCGATTATAGCCGTCATAACTCCGATACCGACTATTTGTTTTGTTTTGTTTTTAGCATTGTTATTCATTGTAAACCTATCCTTTACTTTTTATTTGACAATTAATATTGTATCACATACCGAACCTATTGTCAACCGAAAATATTTATTTCGGTATACAATTATAAAGCGTCGGTAAGCGATAGTTTTATACAAATTTAATAACAAACAGTAAAAACACGGCATTGCCCTTCCGAACGGGACACAGAGGGCATCGTCCTCTACAATATTTCGGGCAACTTCCTATCACCGCAAAATCGCTACGCTCGGTGCTGTCTTTTACTTCGTACTTGAGCACAACTCTGTTCAGCTTTGCCAATTCCTCACTCCTCATTTCTCACTTCCCCTTGTGCATTTTGCCCTTAAATCCTACTAAATTGATAGAATTAATATCAGTTTTCACAAAAATGCGAAAAATCATCTTAAACCTATTGACATTCCTCTATGGGTGTGGTATAGTATAGATACGCTAAAACATACTAAACGACTAGGATTAATATGAATTTGAAATGAGGCGTTGAAAATGAGTGTAAAAATACTGAAACTGAAAACAGCGTACGATTCACGAATGTGTATGTGCTGTATGTGTTGCTGTTAAAATCAGCATAAAGTTCAGTAACAAAAATTTTTATCGGATTTAAAAAATATCAATTTAATGAAAGAGGTAATTTAAAATGAGCGCAATAAACGAAAGAAATCTTAAATTTGAAACACTTCAGCTTCACGTTGGTCAGGAAACAGCAGACTCTGTAACAGACGCAAGAGCCGTTCCTATTTATCAGACATCATCATACGTTTTCCATAACTCACAGCATGCCGCTGACAGATTCGCTCTTAAGGACGCAGGCAACATCTATGGCAGACTTACAAACCCAACTGAGGACGTTTTTGAAAGACGTATCGCAGCTCTCGAGGGCGGCACAGCAGCTCTTGCAGTTGCATCAGGCGCAGCAGCAGTAACATACGCTATTGAGAACGTAGCCCTTGCAGGCGATCATATCGTAGCTGCAAAGAACATCTATGGCGGCACATTTAACCTGCTTGCACACACTCTTGTTGATTACGGCATCACAACAACATTTGTCGATCCGCTTGACCCAGCTAACTTTGAAAAGGCTATCAAGGAGAACACAAAGGCTCTCTATATCGAAACTCTTGGCAACCCTAACTCAGACGTAGTTGATATTGAAGCTATCGCAAATATCGCACACGCACACAATATTCCACTTCTCGTTGACAGCACATTCGCTACTCCATATCTCGTAAGACCTATCGAGTACGGCGCAGATATCGTTATCCATTCTACATCAAAGTATATGGACGGCCATGCTGTACAGGTAGGCGGCGTTATCGTTGACAGCGGCAAATTCGATTGGACGGGCGGAAAGTTCCCTTGCATGACCGAGCCTGACGAAAGCTATCACGGCACTATCTACACTGAAAAATATTCATTCGCACCTTATATCGTAAAAGCAAGAATGCAGCTTATGAGAGATTTCGGCTGCTATCCTGCTGCAAATTCCTCGTTCCTGCTCAATCTGGGACTTGAAACTCTCCCTGTAAGAATGAAGCAGTATTGCGAGAATGCGCTCACAGTGGCAAAATTCCTCGAAAACAATGACAAGGTAGAGTCCGTTGCATATCCTGGACTTGAAAGCGATAAGTACCATAAGCTTGCTGAAAAGTATCTCCCTCTTGGCACAGCAGGCGTTATCTCGTTCGTTATCAAGGGCGGAAGAGATACAGCGGCAAAGTTCATGGACAGCCTTAAGCTTGCTTCCAACGAAGTTCACGTTGCCGATATCCGTACTTGTATCCTCCACCCAGCCTCCGCAACACACAGACAGCTTTCAGACGAACAGCTCGTTGCCGCAGGCATAAACGGCGGAATGATAAGACTTTCCGTAGGTCTTGAAAATGTCGAGGATATCATAGATGATCTGAAGCAGGGCTTTGCAGCTATCTAAGAGCCGCCGAAAGGAGAACAGCTTATGGCTTTGGAAAACAAACTTGGTATAACCGACTCTGCGACCCTTGCCAGAACAGAAGAAAAGCTAAGCAAGGAAAAGGCTGTTAAGCTGTTTGAACATGGCATTTTGGATAAGCAGAAAGCAGGCAGTTTTCAGGCTCTCGCAGAGATACACAAATATCTTTTTGAGGATATCTATGATTTCGCAGGGAAAATAAGAACTGTGAATATTGCCAAAGGCGGGTTTCGATTTGCCCCTGTTATGTATCTTGAAAGCTCCCTTGAAAATATCGAAAAAATGCCACAAAGCGACTTTGACGCTATAGTTGAAAAGTATGTTGAAATGAATATCGCCCACCCGTTCAGAGAGGGCAATGGCAGGTCAATGCGCATATGGCTGGATATGATGTTCAGAAAAGAGCTTTCTATGGCGGTAGATTGGAGCAGGATAGACAAGGAGGATTATCTCCTTGCCATGGAACGAAGCCCCATTCGTGATATCGAAATAAAGCACCTGCTTAAAAACGCCCTCACAGCGGATATAAATGACCGAGAGCTGTTTATGAAGGGCATAGACCAAAGCTATTATTACGAGGGCTATAACAGCTACAGCATTGATGACCTGAGATAAAAAATCAAGGACGGATATTTCCAACGAAATACCCGTCCTTTTTATATGCCTATCCATTCTCAGGAAGGGTAACAATAAAATTCGTACCCTTTCCGTATTGTGATTCTACACGGATATTGCCGTTGCACAGCTCCACGATACGCTTAACAAGGGGCAAACCAAGTCCGTTTCCCTCTGAAGCGTGCGCCCTGTCCCCTTGATAAAAGCGTTCAAAAATGTGGAATATGGTCTGCTGATCCATGCCGATGCCACGGTCAGTTATCTCAGCCGTTATTACATCACCCGCTTTAAAAAGCTTTACTCTGATAGAGCTTCCCTCTGGGGAGAATTTTACGGCGTTGCCTATTATGTTCACCCACACCTGCGAAAGCATTTCCGCATTGGTGGTGTATTGTATCTCCTGCATATCAATGTCAAAGCTTATGTCTTTAGCCGTCCATTGCTTTTCCAGAAGAAGTATGCAGTTTCTTATCTGCTCGTCAAGGGAAAAGCTTGTCTTGTCAGTGATTATCTGCTGATTTTCAAGCTTTGAAAGCATAAGAATGTTCGATGAAAGATTGGTCAAACGCTTTGATTCACTGATGATAATGTCAATGTATTCCTGCTTTTTCTCTTCTGACAGATTTTCTTTTTTTAGCTGTTTCGCAAAGCCCTGGATAGAAACGATAGGCGTTTTGAACTCGTGGGAGAAGCTGTTGATAAAATTCTCCCTGAACATCTCGATGCCTCCAAGCTCCTGCGCCATTTTGTTGTAGCTTTCTATAAGCTCGTCTATCTCGCCGTTAAAGCCCGTTACCTCTAACCTTTGAGAGAAATCTCCCTTTTCTACCCTGTGCATTGCCTTTTTTACCTCACGCACAGGTCTTACTATCTTGCTTGCTACAGCGGCAGAAATGCAAGTGCCGATTATTACAGATACCACAAGTCCCACAATAAGGAAAACTAAAGGCATTTGCAAAGGGGATAGAAAATGCAGGCATCTTTTTATGCCTATCATTATAAATCCTGTAAGAAGCCCTGCCCATATCATTATCATAAATACCGCCGAAACTATGCTGGCGTTCATGGTGTAATTTCGCCTGCGCTCTGAGCGAAGAGCAGAGATAAGATGTTTTTTCATGAGCCTATCCTTTCAGCTTGACCGCCTTGTAGCCAAGCCCTCTCACTGTCAATATCTCAAAATCGTGGTTATTCTTCAAATGCTCTCTTATGCGGTTTATGTGTACGTCCACAGTGCGCTCGTCAGTGTCTGAGGTCATATCCCAAAGCTCGTCCATAAGCTGACGGCGGGTGAATATCTTGTCGGGATAGGAAAGAAGCTTGTAAAGAAGCATGAACTCTTTCGGCGGAAGCTCCCTTATGCCATCAGGGGTCTTGATAGTCAGTGCGTCATAGTCGAGAGTGGTGTCGCCCACAGTTATCTTGTGGTCGCTCACTATCTGGGAACGTCGCAAAAGTGCCTGAATACGCAGAAGCATTTCCTCCTCGTCCACAGGCTTCACCATATAATCGTCCGTACCTTTTATAAAGCCCTGCTTTTTGTCAAAAGCCGTTTCCTTAGCCGTCACCATTAATATAGGCGTCTGAAACCCAGCCTTGCGGATAGTTTCGCAAAGCTCCAAGCCGTCCATACGAGGCATCATAACGTCCATTATAATAAGGTCAACGTGTTTTTCGTCCATTATTTCGAGAGCCTCTATACCGTCACGAGCCTCGATAGGTGTGTAGCCGTTGTCGCTAAGCACATCACAGGTCAGTTTGCGAGTGTTAGTATCGTCCTCCACCACAAGTATGTGAAACATTTTTACTCCTCCGTTCACTTTGCATTTTTTTATTATATCACCGTTTTATTAACGTGATATTAACGATGTCAAGACACATTTAGTTCAAAATTCTATGTTGATCCTGCACAATTTCAGGGGTATTGCCTTGTGCAAACAAATGATTTATATTTTAATTTGGCAACATTTCTGCAATTGTTGCATTTTTTATGCAACAAAACGCCCTTTTTTCGGGATAAGTAGAGGGGGATAATTGCCCCCGATCCACAGAGAAAGGACGATAAAAATGGCAAAGAATTTTCACACAGACAACAAAGCGTTCATGCTTTACAAAGACTGGGAGGACATTTTTCAGGCGCTTGACAGCAGCGAAGAGATAGGCGAGCTTGTTATGGCGCTGTTTGCTTATGCAAAGAGGGGAGAAACTCCAAAGCTTTCAGGCGGAGCAAAGATAGCGTTTCTTATGATGAGGGCTGCTATCGAGCGTGACGGCATTGCATGGGAAGAGACGTGTGCTCAAAGGAGCGAGTGCGGTAAAAAGGGCGGCAGACCTAAAAAGTCTGATGAGTCAGGGAATACTGATGAAAAAGCTGAGCAGACAGCTGCATCAGCAGATACTGCAGAAGAAAAACCTCAGGGTATAAATGATACCGCAGAAAAACCAAAAGCTTTTTCACAAACCAAAAGGTTTTCAGAAAAAGCAAAAAAAGCTGATAAAGATATAGATATAGATAAAGACAAAGATACAGATATAGATATAGACAAAGATACAGATAAAGACAAAGATAAAGATAAAGCTATAGATAAAGAGAAAAAGAAAGACGCAGGGACAGCGGAGTCTGTCGTCAGGTCTTTCGGCACACACAAAAATATAATGCTCACATCAGAGCAGTATAACGAGCTTGAAAGCAGGTGTCGGTCTGTCGGTCTGTCTTTAGAGAGCTATATATCTAAATTATCTCAATGGCTGTTTACCAAGGGCAGGCACTGCACAGACCCATACCGCATAATCTCAGGCTGGCTTGACAATGATTCAAAGAGAAAGACTGCGGCAAAGCCCAAAGAAAGACAAGGCTGCGATCTGTCGTGGTATGATGACTTTGCCATGAATGTTGATCTGTCAAAGTTCCTGTAGGGGGTGTTTTGCTGTACTTGCCATATCTGCACGATGTATGTGTAGGGGCGAACGCTGTTCGCCTGTCGAAGTAGCAAACCCTGATTATTACATTGTTCGGTAGATGTAATAACTATCCCACCGCATCTACAATTCAGAATTATGGCAAATTCTGAGCACGGGCGAACACTGTTCGCCCCTACAGATTATTCGGGAGAGTTTGTCATGCCGCAAAATCGTTACGCTCGGTGCTTGTGCACAACTCTGTTCAGCTACGCTCATTCCTCATTCCTCACTCCTCACTCCTCATTCCTCACTTAAACCCTCCGCTCCCCCTATCTCAAAGAAATTTTCCTTACCCCCTTGTAATTTGTTTTGAAATTTGATATAATAAATCTATATGAGTATTTGACGGCTTTTGCCGCCTTTGGATAAAGGATCGAGGCTTTTATGGACGATAA
>OGGV01001569.1_pt1 | contig 10564 bp, 4 predicted proteins | sample 1571301 | NCBI WGS metagenome assembly OGGV01 (sample SAMEA2582072, study PRJEB24529) | metagenome | biome: Human gut stool | place: China | collected 2011
ACTCCCTCAAAGCCCCGTCGAGCACTCCGAGATCTCCGGGCAACTGGCTATAAACGTAGGTAGCCAAACCTTTCACATTGCTAAAGTAGGAATAGGCCTCTTCCCTGTCCAAGCCTGTCGATTCGTCCAATTCGAGCAAGCTACACCCCGATACGGATAATAGCAAACCTGTATATAAAAGGATATATTTTCTCATGGTCATTTCACATTTTAGAAGTTAATATTCAACCCGAAATAAACGGAAGTCATATCCGGATAATTGATTTTCAGATCTTCACTGTTCATATACTTCACATGATCGAGCGAAAAAAGATTGTTAGCTCTCGCATATACCTGAATCTTTTCCATTTTCACTTTCTTCGCCCAAGAGGAAGGAAGGTTATAGTAGACATTCAGGTTACGAAGTTTGAAATAGCTACCGTTCTCCAACCACTGTGTACTGTTTCTGAAGTTATTGGCATTATCCAGCGTAGTCAGGCGGGGGACATTTGCGATATCTTTCGTTTCTTCCGTCCAGCGGATTCTGTCGTTCAGATACCAGCTGGAAATATTCGTGTTGTTTCTCAACGGCCAGTATACGCTGGCAGTGTTCAACATCACACTATAATGGGCTACTCCTTGAAACAGAGCATCCACGCCGAAACCTTTATATTCAAATCCCAAATTAATGCCATAATAAATCTCCGGTATGGCAGTGGAATATCCTATCGCCTTCTGGTCATTGTTGTCAATCACGTTATCGCCATTCAGATCTCTGTACTTGACATCACCCGGACGTACTTCCGAGAATTTCTGCACAGGACTGCTCTTTATGTCCGCCTCATCTCTGAAATAACCGATAGCCTCCCAGCCAAAACACTGCCCGACAGGGTAACCTTTTTTAGACAAATAGCCATACGGCTGATATCCCTCACCATTTTCTACGACTTTACTTTTGGCATAGGAGAAGTTGGCTCCGATATAATAGTTGAAGTCCTTGTATTCCTTTTTCCACATGGCAGAGAGTTCCGTTCCTTTTGTTTCCACTTTTCCTGCATTCATCTGCGGAATAGTAACCCCGATTGCCGATGAGATCAGCCCACTTCCGTCAATCAGGATATTAGTGCGCTTGTCATAAAAACCGTCAATAGAAAAAGTCAGTCCCTTGAACAGGCTCATATCCAAACCGATATTATATTTATCCGCAACTTCCAGATCCAGTTGTTCCATTGCCAACACTCCTTCCTTCAGGCTACTTCCGGCAGAAGTATTTCCGGCCTGAAAATAGTAAGCACCGCTTCCTACCCAATATTGCTTATCCATGTCATAATCATAAATATCATATCCGGAGCGTCCGTAAGAAGCACGAAGTTTCAGATAATCAAAAGCGGAAATTTCTTTCATGAAATTCTCGTTCGAAAGTATCCAGGCGGCAGAAATGGCGGGATATGCACGATACTTGTCATTCTTCCCCAATACGCTGCTGCCAAAACAGTTGGCTACGATATCCACCATATAACGGTTGTCAAAATTATAACCTGCGGTTCCGATGATGTATTGACGGTAACGACTGTTATTAGCCCCTGTCAACGTCATTGATTCTTGACGAAACATAGCACTGGCCGTAAAATCATGTTTATCCCATGTCCGGTGATAATTGACCTTCGCTTCAAAATTGGCATGTATGTATTGATTGGCCAATCCTTTGTTGCTGATTTCCAGTTCATCGTTAGGATTTCCGTAATTCGTGTAAATCGGTTCTCCGTCTGTGCCTTTTTCAATGGTCTGGTACATAAAACTTTTCTTGGCTGTTTCCTGATAGGTTGCATTATTATCATAAGCAATAGCGAGTTCCGCACTCAACCCGCGAGTCAATACAGACAAATCCTGCACCAACCGCAAATCCGCCTGCAACATACGCTGATTCAGTTTATAATAACCTACGTCCGCCAGATTGGCTATCGGGTTTGTTTTCAGCACATTGTTACTGCCCCAGAATCCATTCTGTGTCTGCACGGGAAATGCAGCGGACGGGGTGTTGAAAATCTGTTCAAACAAAGTAGCTTCCGATGTGGTGGGACGCTTGGTCTCTCGCAGCATACCGAGCATACTCAATTTCAATTTTGTCGCGTCCGTAATATCCACATCCAGATTCATGCGAAGATTGAGGAAGTATTTCTTCATCTGGGAGTTATAGCGATCTGTATAATCAGTGTACTTGCTATTCAGCAGTCCCATATCGTTTTTGTAATTGAGGACACTGAAATAACGAAGCCGCTTGCCACCTCCGCGGAAAGTGATGTCCAGTTGATGACTGGTTGTATGATTGCGTAACGCTTCTTTCTGCCAGTCCACATTCGGATAAAGATCGCTATTGCCTCCGGACAGGAAAGAAGCTTCATCCATGTCCGGTTGCAAACCATCATATCTCAATGCTTCATTACGGGCTTTGGCATAGGTATAAGCATCGGCAAATTCCGGCTGATTAACAGGGAAGCCTAAACCAAACTTATAGTCTACTTTTATATCCTTCTGGCTATATATACCGCGTTTGGTAGTTATCAATACCACTCCGTTGGCGCCTCTGCCTCCCCAAAGAGCAGTAGCAGCACCGTCTTTCAAAACGGATATTGATTCTATTTCCGAAAGGTTGATATATTCGAGAGGGCGTGCAAAACCATCTACTACAAATAAAGGTGTATCTCCATTCAAAGAACCGCGTCCCCGCACATTGAGACGAGATTTATCTGTGCCCCAACTAGTGTTCTGCATCACACTCAATCCCGGCAACAAGCCATAAATGGCATTGTAAGGACTAGTGGCAGCATTTTTATCTAATTCATTCGAATAAATGGTAGAGACAGCCTGTGTCTTCCGTAATTCGGTAGTCGTCTGTGTGCCCAGATCGATTACCTTATCTTGTCCTTCATTATTTTGCGCTATACCCGTAGTGGCAAACGCCAACGAGAAAGCTACGATATAAAGTGATTTATTCATAATCATTCTTCTTATTGTTCAACGATTTGATTATTACCAACCCGGATTCTGAATCAATCCATATTTCTTGTTTATCTCATCTATAGGCAGAGGCAACAGGAAATACTTGTCGTTCCACTTTTCAGGTTTTGCATACTGACGCGTTTCCGCCATTGCATGAGATACGGTATAAGAAAAGCCGCTTGGCTCACCGGCCGCTTTTTTAATAATCAGACGTGACAATTGTCCGGTAAATATATCTGAGCGTTTCCAACGTACCAGATCGAAATAACGTACTTCTTCATAGCCGAATTCAATGGCTCTTTCGCGTAATATTGCTTCACGCAACGGTTTGCCGGCCGGAACATCTGTTGCCGAAATCGCAGGCATACCCGCACGCAGTCTGGTTTTATTCAGATAATCATAAGCCGTATTACCAAACTCATCACGGACTTCCGCCTTATTCAATTCGTTCATCGCTTCGGCCATATTCAAATAGACCTCCGGAAGGCGGATCAACGGACAAGAATAAAATTTACCATTCACTTCGTCATTGAAGTTCCGTATGAATTTTCTCATGGCAACCCCATTGTAACTCATTCGTCCGTCTTTATAAGGCGCCTGGGTGGCTCCTTCGTAAATTTGCACTTTCTGGGCGCCCCTAAACTTATCTCCATTCACAGCAACCGTTTCATATAAGCGGATGTCTCTTCTGGGGTTTCCGTCCTTATCAAAGAAAGGGAATTTTTTATGGTCCGGATTGTTCCAGTCGAATTCTGTTCCGTCTTTCATCTGAAACATATCGACATAAGTCAATGTAGGAGAAGCAACTCCATAACGTACCTGGGCAAACGGAAGCTTTCCCGTAGCATAAGTGGTGAATCTTCTGGAAGAAATCAAGACTTCACCGTTATGGCGATTGAAATATCCTGCTGCAAAATCATCGCGGGGATTACCTGTATTCACCAGTTGATAAGCGTCTGAGTTCTTTTTATTAGCCCGCATAAATTCTAACCCGGCATCCAACGCCTTCTGCCACCTGTCCGGTGAATAGTTGCCATACCAAGTAAGGAACTGAGACGAAGCATCTCCTTCCAGATAGGGCTTTTCAGCATTAAATAAAGGACTCGCCACAAACTGAAGCACTCTGGACTTTAACGCTAAAGCAGAAGCAGCCGTCATTCGTCCGTCATTATCTGCATTCACCTGCCAAGGCAGTACAGAGGCCGCCGCATCCAGTAATCCAACAATCTTCTGTACGGTTTCTTCTACTGTCATACGGGGAAATTTCATCGCATCTTCTGCCGTATATGCATGATCTATCCACGGCATACCACCATAATAACGGAGCATTTGAGAATAATGATAGGCAATGATTACTTGCGCTTCCGCTTTCCCTATCGCTTTCTCATCCGCAGTCATATCCGGCACTCTATCCACATTCTCAATGTAAATGTAGGCTCTTCGAATACCATAAACCGGCCCTACTCCTATCGTAGTATTGGCGACATCCAACCGATATGGAAGATGTTCCAGATATGTATTTGTTCCGTCCACTGTTCCTGTATAGAATTTAGGCGCTCCCTTTTTCGTCCAGTCACCCAGATCGGTTAGCATTTCCAGAACGCCATATCCCAGACGTCCTTGCATCGGCAGATAATCCGGCAGGGAATGATAAGTTTCCGCCAGTGCCTGCTCAGCATATACCTTTTTGTTAAAAACAGAATCGATATTCTGTTCGTTACTTATCGGCTTATCCAGAAATTTCTCTCCAAATTTAAGGTCTTCGCACCCTATCAGTGTCAATACAGAGAGAGAAAGACAACCTATATATTTTTTATAGTTTTTCATTGTCAGCACTATTAAAAGGTTAGATTAATACCTAAATTATATATTTTAATGATAGGGTAAGAATCCGCATTATTCGGATTACATTCAGGGTCCATGATGTCAAACTTATCAAAAGTCAGCAGATTATAGCCTGTCAGTTTTATGCCTAACTGCTGGATACCCAGTTTCTTCAACATCTTCTTATCTGTGAAGTTATATCCTATTGTCACATTCTTCAGCTTCAAATAAGAACCGTCTCGCACCCACAAAGAGGAGGAACGCATATTATAGACTGCATTTGTCTCTGTAAACCGCGGTGTAGTAGCTGTATTAGCTGTTTCCGGTGTCCAGCGCGTATCTGCATGGAACTGCATCAAACCACGGATTTTACCATTACCAAAAGGTTCTCTGAAAGCTCCGTCCAGCAACAAAGAGCGTTGTGCAGCACCAGTCCAGTTCATCGTCAGGAAAAAGCCTTTGTAATTGATACCATAATTCAATCCGAATGTATAAGCCGGACGAGTCGGGTTTCCAATAATAGTCTGGTCGTCGGAAGTAATTTCCTCATCACCGTTCAAATCCCGGTATTTCACATCACCCGGCTTCACAGACACACCCGGATCGGGCAGACCTGCCACCAGTTTGCCGTTCTCTCCGAAGTCCGCTTCTGTATAGAAACCGTCCGCCACATACCCGAAGAGTGTTCCGACCGGATTTCCTGTCCGCCACATATAAGGTTCATTAGGCTCAACTTCGTCTTGGAAAATAATCTTATTCTTTGAATAGGAAACGTTTGCCTGAACATTATACTGAACCTGCCCGATCTTGTCATTCCACCTCACTTCTACCTCATATCCACGGTTTTTCACTTTACCCATATTTACAGCAGGTAGAATAGATGAAGTCAATCCCGTTAATAAAGGTACTGTCTTACGATTGATGAGAATATCCTTACGTTCTTCGAGGAAATAGTCCAAAGAGATTTTCAGACGGCTCTTCAAGAAATGAACGTCCAATCCATAGTTCTGTTTCAGCGCAGTTTCCCAAGTCACATTCGGATTGCCCAAACGCTTCTCCAATGCACCCAAAATTAACGCCTTACTGTTATAACCAAAGTTGAATCCATACTTATTGTTATTCCACCCGTCTACTCCGCTCAGATTCACATCATAAGAATCCGGCAAGAACAAAAAGCGGTTATTTCCAAGATTGTCATTTCCGACCAAGCCGACAGAAGCACGGAATTTCAGATAATCAACCACCTTCTGTTTTTTCATGAAGGCCTCTTCCGACAGGATATAACCGATGGAACCGGCAGGAAACGCACCGAATCTCTTACCCGGAGCAAAATTCTCAGAACCATTATAACCGAAGTTAACTTCTGCCATATAACGAGATTTGTAATCATACGTCAGACGGCCTACAAAACCGATGTAAGCAGACGGTACTCCCACCCACTGAGCGGGATAGTATTTCTTACTCTGATTGTACAAGAACAATCCCCCGACATTATGAAAACCAAACTTACGGTTATATCTCAAGCTTGCTTCCAGATACCAGTCTCGTGCCCGCGAAGAAGTTTCCTCATATTGCAAGTTCTTATTTTCTCCTTTGATCTTATAAACAATATTCTTGTTGAAATCCGGCGAATCATAACCAAGTGACGGATCTTCCAAAGAAGATTGATAGAAAGGCATAAATTGTTCCACTTGCCCTTTACGTTTTTTGGTAAAGCCATAACTCGTATTATAAGCACCTTTTATTTCCGCCGACAACCCTTTGGTTATGAAGTCTAACTTCTGATTCAACAGAAGGTCCAGATTCATCGTATTATTAATAGCTGTTGAGTAACCTGTCCCATAACACTTAGGCAAAGCACTATTGCCCAGATTGATTTTATTATCAAAACGTTCTTCGGGGGTAACTATGAGTTGTCCGTCAATCACACCCGGACTACTGAACGGAGTTGTCTGATTAATCAGTGTCCAAATCGAATTAGTCGCATCATTAATCATCGGCTCATTTCGGTTACCTACAATCCCGCCGATACCGATCTTCAGCGTGGTAGTCTTAGTTACATTAAAGTCTAAATTCGCGCGATAATTATATCTTTTGTATTTATAATTATTATCATACCCCACTCCTTCAAACTGTTTCAGCAAGCCATTCTGATATAAGAAACCTAAAGATATGAAGTAACGTATATCCTTTGTTCCTCCGGAAATATTAAGGTTATGCTGCGTTTGCACAGATGTTTTATTAAGCAGGTACTTTCTCCAGTCGATACTGGGGTACATAATAGGTTCATCATTCAATCTGAACCGTTCAACTGCATAATTATTAAACACCAAATCGTTCTCGGTAGCATTTGGCTTATCATTTGTTATAATCTCATTTCTCAAAGTAGCATACGTATAGCTATCTGCCATTTTAAGCATTCGGGTAGGCATCTGGATACCAACTGAAGAATTCACTGAGATTTTCGCTTTACCTTCTTTACCACGACGTGTAGTCACCAAAATTACACCATTTGCACCACGCACACCGAACACGGCAGTAGCAGAAGCGTCTTTCAGAACCGTCACGCTCTCTATTTCATTCGGGTCCATTTGATAAAACGAACGTTCTATACCATCCACCAAAATCAAAGGAGAGGAAGCACTTTCTGTTAAGGAACCCACTCCGCGAATAAATACCTTAGGGTCCTCCTGCCCCGGCTGACCGCTAGTCTGAACGGATGAAAGTCCTGTAATCTGGCCCGCCAGCGAATTGGCCACACTTGCATTCGGCGAACGTATCAACGCCTCATTGTTTACAGCAGAAATAGCTCCTGTCAGAGTTTCTTTCTTTTGTGTACCATAGGCCACAACTGTAACTTCCTGAAGTTCATTGGCCGTTTCTTTTAAAATAATTTTCAGTTGTTTGCGTCCATTTAATGGCACTTCTTGAGGTTCATATCCCATGAACGAAATTTGCAGAACTGCTTTTTGAAGATTGCTTACTTTTAAATGGAAAACACCATTCATGTCAGTAATAGCACCGTTAGCCGTGCCTTTTTCCTTTACATTGGCACCAATCACCTCTAAGTTGGATTCATCCAATACAGTTCCCGTTACTGTATTTTGCGCCCATGCCAAGAGCGAACAACACATAAGCATTAACGTACTAATGCACCTCTTGCATCTTTTTAGTCTCGTTAGTTTGTTCATAATAATAAATTTAAGAATTTGAAATAGGTTTGTTAAAAACACTCGCCGCAAAATAAGTGAATATAACAGTTTTTAAGATACAATTATCATACTAAAAAGGGACAAAATAGTACAAAACAAGAAATAAAAAGCATTAAAATTAGCTGTATTACTCATAGTATCAGGATGTCACGTTAGAAAAATACAGCCTATTCATCGTTTCTTCCTGACTTTACCATACTCGAGAGGTGATACTCAAAAAGTTAATTTACCAAGTTCTTCTTTCATCATAAATCTATGCCAACTTCACATACCATTACCAGACTCCATTGAATAGTTCATAAATAAATTAAAATTGAACTATTGACATACCTATTAGACTTATTATTCTCCTTTATTAATCAAATTATTCCCTATCTTTGACTCCCGAAATTCAAACCTAATACAAAAAACCCATGAAGAAACAACTACTCTCTTGCTGCTTGGCTGCATTGGGACTGACAGCAATTCAAGCGCAAAGCTTCAACGAGTGGAAAGATCCGGAAGTGAATTCCGTAAACCGTTCCGCTATGCACACTAATTACTTTGCTTTCGCATCGGCTGATGAAGCTAAAGCCGGCATTAAAGAAAATTCCGCGAATTTCATGACCCTGAACGGTCTTTGGAAATTCAACTGGGTAAGACACGCAGACGCGCGCCCGACTGACTTTTATCAGACTAATTTCAACGACAAAGGTTGGGATGACCTTCAAGTTCCCGGCGTTTGGGAGTTGAACGGCTACGGTGACCCTATCTATGTCAACGTAGGATATGCCTGGAGAAGCCAATTCAAAAACAACCCTCCGCTAGTGCCGACAGAAAACAACCACGTAGGCTCTTACCGCAAAGAAATCATCCTTCCTGCCGACTGGAAAGGCAAAGAAATTTTCGCACATTTCGGCTCGGTAACGTCCAATATGTACCTTTGGGTGAACGGACGCTACGTAGGATATAGCGAAGACAGCAAACTGGAAGCTGAATTCAATCTGACTAACTACCTGAAACCGGGTAAGAACGTCATCGCCTTTCAAGTTTTCCGCTGGTGCGACGGTAGTTACCTGGAAGATCAGGACTTCTTCCGTTTCTCCGGAATTTACAGAGATGTGTATCTTTATACAGTTCCGGATACCCATGCATATGATCTCCAGATTCGGGCAATCCCGGAAGAGAATCTGGATGTAGCAGATCTTGAAATTAAGGTAAAGACATGGGGAAAGGGAAGCATTGTTTTCAGACTTGAGAAAGATGGAGAATGTGTGCTGGAAGAGAAAAAATCTCTTACAGAAGCTGGAAATGAAGAAGCCGATGCAGAGCCATTTTATATTCAGAAAACAAATAGCAGCAAGACTGCAGAGAACAGTTTTGAATGGAAAATCAATAATCCGAAATTATGGAGCGCAGAAGATCCACAGCTTTATGATTTTACAATTGAACTTTATGATGAAGCAGGAACTATTCAGGAGGTAATTCCTCAGAAGGTTGGATTCCGCCGTTTCGAGATGAAGAACGGTATTATGACTCTGAACGGAAAACGTATTGTGTTTAAGGGCGTAAACCGCCATGAGTTCAGCTCTGTCAGCGGAAGACATGTTTCAGAGGAAGAACTTCGCAAGGATCTTCGCATTATGAAGCAGAATAATATTAATGCCATCCGTACCTGTCATTATCCGGATACATCACTGATCTATCAGCTCTGTGATGAATATGGTATTTATATGATCGATGAGACAAACCTGGAATCCCATGGTTCCTGGGATGTGGCGGAATTTACAAAGGATTATACTCATGTTGTTCCTCACAACAAACCGGAATGGCTGGATATGATGCTTGACCGTGCCAACTCCATGTACCAGAGAGACAAGAATCATCCGGCAATCCTGATCTGGTCCTGCGGAAATGAATCTTTTGGCGGAAAAGATATCTATGAAATGTCTCAGCTTTTCCGTAAGAATGACTCTACCCGTCTGGTACATTATGAGGGACTTTTCCATGACCGCAGTTATAATGATACCAGTGATATGGAAAGTCAAATGTATCCATCTGTAGAAGCAATCAAAGAGTTCCTGGCAAAGGATGACAGCAAACCGTTTATCTGCTGTGAGTACACACATGCCATGGGAAATTCCTGCGGTGCCATGCACAAATATACTGACCTGACAGATACAGAGCCTAAATATCAGGGTGGATTTATCTGGGATTACATTGACCAGTCTATTTATAAGAAAGACATATGGCGGCGATTTCGGAGAACGTCCTACAGACTACAATTTCAGCGGCAACGGAATCGCATATGGCGGTGACAGAGAGCCATCTCCAAAGATGCAGGAAGTGAAATTTAATTATCAGAATATTACAGCAGAGGTGACAGCTGATACAGTAAAAGTGCTTAACAAGAACCTCTTTGTAAATACAGATACTTTTGACTGTAAGGTAACACTTGCAAAGAATGGAAAAGTGATCCGTACAGAAGTACTGGAAACAGCAGTTGAGCCATTGAGTGAGAAAGAATATAAACTGCCTTTTGAAAAAGCAGAAGCAGCCGGAGAATATAC
>OGGV01001573.1_pt1 | contig 10553 bp, 8 predicted proteins | sample 1571301 | NCBI WGS metagenome assembly OGGV01 (sample SAMEA2582072, study PRJEB24529) | metagenome | biome: Human gut stool | place: China | collected 2011
GAATGAACAATACCGCAACCAACACCGCCACTTGCCCGACTGTCAGAAAGCAGATCGGCAAGACAACCTATATCGTCCGTGTGCATTTCAGCCAGACCGCAAAAGAGACAATGGAGGACAAAATCAAGCGTCTGCTCCGTGAGGAAGTCCGCAAAATGTGACTTCTTTTTGGATTTGATGAAAAAGTCCTTGACTTTTCGTCTCTGGCGTTGCCGATTTGAGCGTTGCCTCTAATGATTACATTGCCGATGCCAATAGGGCCGCCACCAATGCCGGAACCACCAGAACCACTTTTTGCATTTTCGATTTTGGCGTTGCCTTCAATGGTCACATTTCCGACAGTTTTTTTATCAATTATCATCTCATCGTCGTCATAATGCACAACGCCTTGGCCGCTGCCGATGCCGGCACCTTCTTCGCCGCCCTGTGCGTTTTTGATGACGGCATTACCGTCAATGGTCACTGTGCCCTGACCCTGAAGGCCGCTGCCGATGCCGGCTCCACCTTCACCGCCCTGTGCGTTTTTGATGACGGCATCACCTTCAATGGTCACTGTGCCCAGACCCTGATGGCCGCTGCCGATGCCGGCAGCCATATAGCCACCAGAGGCTTCGGTGATGGTGCCGCCGCTGATAGTGACAGTGCCATCGCCGCCAGAGCCGCCGCCAATACCGGCACCATAATTGCCCGTGGCCTTTGCGGTGATATCGCCACCCGTAATGGTCACTTGGCCGTCGTGTCCGTCACTGCCGCCGATGCCGGCACCGCGGGAACCACCCGTGGCAGTCAAACTGCCAGTAGTATCGGACGCACTGCCCTTTGCGGAGCCATCATCATTCTTTTTGTCCTGAATCGTCAGCGTGCCGCTGTCGTCGGTCTTGTTATGCTCCAGACCGGCGTGGCCATATCCGCTTGTCAGCGTGTTGTTGCCGTTCAGCTCGATGTTCGTATTGCCGCTGCCGGTCACTTCCACGGCGGTTTTGTATTGATCGGGGTCGTAGCCGTGTTCGTCTTTTTCATCAACATTGATGTTCACATTATCCAAGGTGACATTGGCTGTCTGGTCCTTGTCTGCGTCGATGGTGACCGTGTTCCCCGTGCTTGTGCCGGTGATGGTAATGTCGGGGTCCTTACGATTTTTGATCTCTCCGTCGCTGTCTCTGACGTATTCCTTTTGGTTCTCATCATTCCACTTCCACTGGCTGATGAGATTGTCGCCTTCTTTAGCGTGAATTTCAATGGAGCCGTTGACGATATCATACGTACCGGCAAAAGCAGGAAGGGCCATGCCGATCATCATGGCACAGGCGAGAGCGAGAGCTGCGATCCGTTGTGCGGCAACGCGGGGAGGGGGAGCTGCCTTTTTCTTGCCGAAAGGTACCGGAACATGCCCCAGGACGCGCATGGCGAGTCTGCGATAAGAGACCATTGAGAATACCTCCTGTTATACACATAAATCGTATATTGGAACCGGACAGGGCGGTGCGCCACCGTCCCTTCCAACTCGTATCACAACATGGATTGAGGAACCAGAAAACAGAGGTTGCTTGCTAAGCTAAATATAGCACGGGGGGGGGGTAAACACAAGACTTTTCTGCGTGAATGGGGGTGTTTCCTGCGTGAAACACTGGAAATTTCCAGAAATTTCCTCTTTTCGCGATCCTTCACGCAAGCAACGTCGAGCCGGATGTTTTTTGGGCAGAAAGGGCGAGGCGGCAGAAAAACGGGCCGGAACAAAACAGCAGCAGCCGGGAGGCGTGAAAAAGAACTGCAAAAACGGAAAAAACCGGCCGCAGAATCTTGACGAATGAAGACAAACATGATAGAATAAAAAAGTAGTCAGGGAGCCGCAAAAACGGCGGCTGGACTGCGATGCAAGATCTACGGAATTGAATATTCTCGGCAAAGCAGTCGAAAGGCTGTGACGCAAAGCTATAGGGCCTGTAAAATGGCAGCCAGTTGCTTCTCAAATCGGGCACGATGTGTACCCGTCTTTTGAGCGACCTTCATCTGAACAGCAGGTGTCGATTTGCCGAGTTTGTCTTGACAAATCGACACCTTTTTCATTTCATGGGGTCACGCAAAAGAGGAATGCCCGATGCAGGAAACCGGCGAGGGCGAGAACCTCGGCTGGGGCAACCAGTGGGTGCAGCTCTTCGTCTGAGCGAGAGCGCTTTCAAAATGACATCTCCGTGCTTCAAATAAATCCGGGGAAGGCCCGACACGAGCAATGCTTGTGTCGGGCTTTTTCTTTCCCCGGATTTATGGTATACTGTTTTGCAAGGAACACCACAAACAGGAGGAGTCAGCGTGGAGGATTACCGCACCATCCGGGGCACAGCCATCGGCGAATATGAGGAGAAGAAGAGCCGCTTCATTGCGCAGCTCGCGTTTGCAGACAGTGAGGAAAAGGCCGTGGCCTTTCTGGAACAGGTGCGCGCGGCCAACCGCACCGCGCGGCACAACGTTTACGCCTACCGCCTGCGGGAGGGCAACCGGGAGCGCTACTCCGACGACGGCGAACCTGCCAAGACCGCCGGGACCCCGGCGCTGGAAGTGCTGCAGCACAGCGGCCTGACCGACCTCATCGTGGTCGTGACCCGGTACTTTGGCGGGGTGCTGCTGGGCACGGGCGGCCTCGTCCGCGCCTACACCACCGCGACCGCCCGCGCACTGGAAAACGCCGAGGTCGTCACGGTGCGCAGCGTGGTGGAGCTGGAAGTGACGGTGGACTACGCACTCTACGAGCGGGCCGCGCTGCTTATCCACGCTGCCGGGGCCAAACTCGCCGACCCGCAGTTCACCGACCGCGTGACCCTGCACTGGCAGATGCCGGAGGGCACCGAGCCGCCGCTGCTGGAACAGCTGCGGGAGCTGACGCGGGGCGGGGCCGAGGTGAGCGTCTCGCAGCCGTTCTATGCGCCGTTCTGATGCCCCTCTCCGTCTCGCATTCGCTCGTCCGCTCCCCCGAAGTGAGAGCCATTGGCAGTCGGATGCAGGGTTGCTGCGCTCTGGGTGCACCAGCACCGAGAGATTTTTATAGGATAATTTTGGACAGGACAGGAAGATTCCCCCTTCGACAGAGCGATTCTGCTACAATAGCTGCGGGCGCAGCTGCGCTGGGAAGGGGGCAGGAACCAGCATGAAAGTGAGGGATACCGGATGGATGTACGCCAGCGTACCGAAGAGATCGAGCGGCTGACCTTTGCCCCCTGGGCGACCTTCAGCGATGCAAGCCGGGGCCGGGCCCGGCCGGAGCCGCAGGACCCCATCCGCCCGGTGTTCCAGCGCGACCGGGACCGCGTGATCCACTGCAAGGCGTTCCGCCGCCTCAAGCAGAAAACGCAGGTCTTCCTCTCGCCGGAGGGCGACCTCTACCGCACCCGGCTGACCCACACGCTGGAGGTGGCGCAGATCGCCCGCACCATCGCCCGCGCCCTGCGCCTGAACGAAGACTTGACCGAGGCCATCAGCCTGGCGCATGACCTGGGCCACACGCCCTTTGGCCACGCAGGGGAGAGCGCACTGGACAAGCTCTGTCCGGATGGCTTCAAGCATTACCGCCAGAGCCTGCGGGTGGTGGACAAGCTGGAACAGAACGGCCGGGGCCTCAACCTGACCTGGGAAGTGCGGAACGGCATCATCACCCACACCAAAGGCACCTGGGCGGCGACCCCGGAGGGCCGCATCGTCCGGATGGCGGACCAGATCGCGTTCGTCAACCACGACATCGAGGATGCCGTCCGTGCCGGGGTGCTGGACCCGGCGATCCTGCCCAGAGAATGCACCGCCGTGCTGGGCAAAACGAAATCCCAGCGCATCACGACCATGATCCAGAGCATCCTTGCCCACAGCGACGGCGATGTGGCCATGGGCGCGGAGGAAGAGGAAGCCTTCCTTGCGCTGAAGGATTTCATGTATGCCAATGTCTACAATGACCGCACCGCCAAGCGCGAAGAGCAGAAAGTGGAAAAGGTCCTCACGGAACTGTACGAATACTACCTGACCCACATCGACCAGATGTCCAACTTCTATTTGCAGCTGGCCTATCAGGAGGGCCGTGACCGCGCCGTGACCGATTACATCAGCGGCATGAGCGACGAGTTCGCCATCCGGACCTTTGAGGATGTGTTCGTGCCCCGCAAGTGGCACGTGTTATAAAAGGAAGCAGGAAAAAAGAGCCATGATCCCACACGAGTACATTGAAGAGCTGAACCGCCGCACCGACATCGTCGATCTGGTGGGCAGCTATGTGCAGCTGAAACGGAAGGGCCGCCTCTATGGCGGCCTGTGTCCGTTCCACAGCGAGAAGACCCCCTCGTTCTACGTCTACCCGGACACCCAGAGCTTTTACTGCTTTGGCTGCGGGGCGGGCGGCGATGCCATCAGCTTCGCCAAAAAGATCAACAGCATCGACTACGGCGAGGCTGTCAAGATGCTGGCAGCCCGCGCCGGGATGCCGGAGCCGCAGGAGGACGACAAGACCGGGCGGATGCGCAGCCGCATCCTCTCGATGAACCGCGAAGCGGCCCGCTTCTTCCACGCCTGCCTGAATTCGACCGTCGAGGAGGCCCGGCAGGCCCGCGCCTACTGGCGCCGCCGCGGGCTGGACGACAAGACCATCGTGCGGTTCGGCCTCGGCTATGCCCCCAACGATGGGCAGGCCCTCTACCAGTTCCTGCGGGATAAGGGCTACAACCAGCAGGAGCTGGACGCCAGCGGCCTGTTCAAGCGCAGCGCTTCCGGGCGCATCTACTGTTTGTTCTGGAAGCGGGTCATGACCCCCATCTTCGACCTGCGCGGCAACATCATCGCGTTTGGCGGGCGTGTGCTGGATGACTCCAAGCCCAAATATGTCAACAGCCCCGAAACGCTGGTCTACCACAAATCCGAGACGGTGTTCGCGCTGCAGATCGCCAAAAAGAGCGCGTCCCGCCGGTTCGTCCTCTGCGAGGGCTATATGGATGTCATCAGTATGCAGCAGGCGGGCATCGACACCGCCGTCTGCGCCTGCGGCACGGCCCTGACGCCGGAGCAGGTGCGGCTCATCAGTGAGTACGCCGATGAAGTCATCCTGAGTTACGACTCCGACGAGGCGGGCCAGAAAGCCACCCTCCGCTCGCTGGAACTGTTCCGGAACAGCACGGTGCGGGTGGGGGTGCTTCAGATCCCCGGTGCAAAGGACCCGGACGAGTACATCAAGCGCTATGGTGCCGACCGCTTCCGCGCCCTGCTGGACGGCGTGGGCAACGCGCTGGATTTCCGGCTCAAGCGCCTGCGGGATCAATACGACCTGACCCAGGACGCCCAGCGGCTCGAATACATCCGCGATGCCGTGGACCTGCTGGCCGAGCGATCCAACCCCACCGAACAGGAGGTCTACGCCGGGCGGCTGGCCGAGGAGACGAACATCTCCAAGACTGCCATCCTGACCCAGCTGGGCACCGCCGTCAAAAAAGCGGGCAGCAAGCGACGACGGGAGGAAAACCGCTCCCGCCTGCACTCCGGTGAGATGGATCAGATCAATGTCCCTTACAGCGCAGGCGGCTCGCAGGCGCTGGGCGTGGCCTCGGCAGAGCAGCGGCTGCTGGCGGCACTGCTGCGGGAACCCAGCTACATCCCCAGGGTGCGGGCCGCACTGCCGGCGGAAAAGTTCCTCCTGCCCCAGCAAAAGGAGCTGTATCAGGCCATGCTGGACTGTCAGGCGCAGGGCATCGAGGTCAGCCTTTCCACCCTGCGCGGCTTTGTGCAGAGCGAAGAGGCCCTGAATGAACTGAGCCGCCTTGCGGCACAATACAGCGATGTCAACTGTACCACCGAGGATATCAACTTTTATCTGGAACGCATCGCCCGCGGCACCCCAATCGCGAAGAAGGCGGCCCAGATGTCCAATGAAGACTTAGAGCAGTATCTCCAGTCGATGCGAGAAAAGAAACAGGGAACTCTCCCTGCAGAAGACTGAGCGCTCCCTTTCCTCCCGGCTGGAGCTGGAAGGAGAAGGAATCATGCGGAAATTGTCGCAGACGGAAGAACTTGCAAAGATTTTGGCGAGCCGTGCCCGGCACCACCTTCTGACGCCGGAGCAGGTCAGCCGCGCCATGGAAGAGCAGGAGTACGATGTCGCCGGGCTGGACGCGCTGTATGAGGCGCTGGAGGCCCGCGGCATCCGGGTGGAGGAAGAGGACGCCGACCTCCCGCTGCTGGACGATGCCCAGATCGGCCGACTGGAACATGAGCTTTCCGCCGAGGGTGTGGCGCTGGACGACCCGGTGAAAGCCTATCTGAAGGAGATCGGGCAGGTGCCGCTTCTCTCGGCAGAAGAGGAACAGACGCTGGCCCGCGCCGCCAGAGCAGGGGATGCGGACGCCCGCCGACGCCTCAGCGAGGCAAACCTGCGGCTGGTGGTCTCGGTGGCCAAGCGCTACGCGGGCAGGGGGCTGCCCTTCCTCGACCTCATCCAGGAGGGCAACCTCGGCCTGATGAAGGCAGCGGAAAAGTTTGAGCCGGACAGGGGCTTCAAGTTCTCCACCTACGCGACATGGTGGATCCGGCAGTCCATCACCCGTGCCATTGCCGACCAGGGGCGGACCATCCGCATCCCGGTGCATCTGGTGGAGCACATCAACCGGGTCCGGAAGACAGCAGGGGAGCTGCTGCGGAAGAATGGCCGCGAGCCCACGGCGGAGGAGATCGCTGTCCGGCTGGAGATGGAGCCGGACCGGGTGCGGGAACTGCTGCAGCTGGCGCAGGAGCCGGTCAGCCTGGAAACGCCGGTGGGCGAGGAAGAAGACGCCCACCTCGAAGATTTCATTCAGGACGAGGAAGCCGGGGTCCCGGTGGATGAAGCGGGCCGCCAGCTGCTCCGCCGGGAGCTGATGAGTGTGCTCAAGAGTCTGACGCCCCGCGAAGAGCGGGTGATCACGCTCCGCTTCGGCCTCGACGACGGCCGGCCCCGCACTCTGGAAGAGCTGGGGAAGGAGTTCAACGTCACGCGGGAGCGCATCCGCCAGATCGAGGCAAAAGCCCTCCGCAAGCTCCGCCATCCCAGCCGGGCCAAACGGCTGCGGGATTATCTGGAATAAGAAGGAAACAGCTATATTCCGGGAAATTGGGTGCAGCTGTACTATTGAAGAAATTGCGATTTCATGATAAAATAAAAATGCAGGAACGGAATCCATCGCATAAAAAGGCCAGGTGAAAAAATGGCAGAGAAAGATACAACAGAAAAAATTCTGGAAGCATACAATGACGTTTTTTCGGATATTGTGAATGTGCTGCTGTTTCACGGTGAAGAAGTGCTGAAACCGGAGGAACTGGAAGAACAGGCACCGCGGTCATACTATAAGGCAGATGGAAAAGTTCATGAAATCGAGCGGGATGTAGCCAAACGCTGGAAAAAAGAGCAGATACGATTGGCCTGCATCGGCGTAGAAAATCAGACAGGCGTTGACCCGGATATGCCGCTTCGTGTGATCGGCTATGATGGCGCGGAGTACAGAGCACAGCTTTTGGAAAAAGAAACAGGTGCACGCTATCCCGTTGTGACGCTGGTATTGTACTTTGGATATAAAAAGCATTGGAATCAGCCGATATCGCTTCTGGAACGTGTGAATATCCCGGAAAAATTCCGGCCGTTTGTCAACGACTATAAAATCAATCTGTTTGAAATCGCTTATCTCACCTAGGAACAGGTCGAATTGTTTCAAAGTGATTTCCGCATTGTGGTAGATTACTTTGTGCAGAAACGCGAAAAAGATGATTATACGCCCAGTGCGCAGACCATGAAGCATGTGCAGGAGACATTGCAGCTGCTGAGTGCGATGACGGGCTACCATCGTTTTGAAGATGTATGCAATGACCAACAGGAAGGAGGTCCGCAGAATATGTGTGAAGTTCTGGAGCGTGTTGAGAATCGAGGAGTCGATAAAGGAATCGAAATTGGAATGCAGCGCGGGACCCAGCAGGGAGAAGAGCTGTTTGCACTCCTTGTCAAGAAACTTCTGGAATGCGGACGGATGGAGGACATCCGCCGCGCGACAGAGGACCGGGCCTATCGCCAGAAATTGATGGAAGAACTGAAGATCACGTTATAAACAAAAAAGGCATCGGAGAAAAACCGATGCCTCTTTTGGTAGAAGGGGAAACAAATATGCACACAGACTTTTGGGAAAGTTCTTGGCAGAGAATCGACGAAAAGCGTTTAATGGAGTATGCGGAGCGGAAAGAACAGGCGGACCCTATCCTAGAAACGCTGAAGAGCAGAAAGGCGCAGACCGTTTGTGATGCTGGCTGTGGATGCGGCGCGTATGTGCGGAGATTGGCTCAGCAGGGGTTCACGGTAAAGGGCTTTGATGTTTCCGGCAGGGCGGTCGAAATTGCGGAGGACCTTTTAGAAAAAAGCGGGCTGACCGCAGAGCTGAGAGCGGCCAGCGTGCTGAAAACGGGATATCCTGACAACGAGTTTGATGCTGTTGTTTGCAGAGATGTGCTGGACCACATCCCAAAGGAAGAAGCAAAACAGGCGGTCCGGGAATTGTGCCGTATCACGAAACCCGGCGGGATCATCCTGTTGACCCTTGATGGGCTGGATGAAGAGTATCAAAAGGAACCGCATACGGTGACCGAAGAAGGCGACTATCAGTTCACGGAGGGAAAATGGAAGGGGATGGTGTTCCATCCATACAGCGCCGAAGAAACGGCTGAATTTGGAGAGACAGCAAAAGCATTTTATGTTGAATCTCTTCAGGAGGGTTTGCTGGTCCGATTGGAACTATGAAAATAAGCGCGAAGCACTCCGGTTGACCGGGGTGCTTTTCCTTTGCCCAAAACACAAGAGCAAACCTGTACAAAATGCACAAGGGTGTTTTTGGTGAGAACGTGCAAAACTCAAAAAGCAATACCCAAAACGCACAAAGTGGACACGGAACCGGGCGTGCCGCAAAAGCTGGGGCTTGACAAAAAAATCGGCCCGAAATGGGAAAAATGGCTTGACAACAGGGCTTTCCCGGTGTATACTGCATTAGTATCACATAATGGCCTAGTGCGCCAAAAAGGGAGCTTCGGTTCGGCCGGCCCAAGGGGCAGACACGAAAAGTTTGTGAAAAACGCCGAACTTCCTCTGAGGATACGGGTCGATTTATGTGCGTCTGCTCAAATTTGACCCGTAGAACGCAACATCCGTAGAGTATAAAAGTAAGGAGTGGTTGATTTTATGATGAAAGTCAAGCCCGTCAAGCTCGGCAAAACCGAGCGCATGAGCTTCTCCCACATCGACGAAGTCATCAGTATGCCGAACCTGATCGAGGTCCAGAAGAACTCTTACCAGTGGTTCCTGGACGAGGGCCTGAAAGAGGTCTTCCACGACATCGGCACCATTGAGGACTACACCGGCAATCTGGCACTGAGCTTCGTGGACTTCCGGCTGGATAAGGAGCCGAAGTACAGCATCAAGGAGTGCAAGGAGCGCGACGTGACCTACGCTGCCCCCCTGCGCGTGACGGCCCGTCTGCTGAACAAGGAGACCGGCGAGGTCAAGGATCAGGAGATCTTCATGGGAGACTTCCCCCTGATGACCGATGCCGGCACCTTCGTCATCAACGGCGCAGAACGTGCGATCGTCAGCCAGCTGGTCCGTTCTCCCGGCGTATTCTACGGAGATGCCAAAGATAAGGTCGGCAACGATCTGTACAGCGCCACCATGAACCCCAACCGTGGTGCATGGCTGGAGTACGAGACCGATGCAGCGAACGTCTTCTACGTTCGTATCGATAAGAACCGCAAGCTGCCCGTCACCGTGCTGTGCCGTGCACTGGGTCTGTCCACCAACGAGGATATCCTGAACTTCTTCGGCGACGATGAGCGCATCCTTGCCACGCTGGAGAAGGATACCACCAAGAACCAGGAAGAGGGTCTGCTGGAGGTCTACCGCAAGCTGCGCCCCGGCGAGCCTCCCACGGTGGAGTCCGCTACCAGCCAGATCAATATGCTGTTCTTCGACCCGCGCCGTTACGATCTGTCCCGCTTCGGCCGCTACAAGATGAACAAGAAGCTCTCTCTGGCCCGCCGCATCACCGGCTTTGTGGCCGCAGAGAACATCGTTGCCCCGCTGACCGGTGAGGTCATCGTGGAGGCCAACGGCAAGATCAGCCGCGAGCTGGCCGAGAAGGCCGACAACGCCGGTGTCGATACCGTCGTCCTGCTCATCGAGGGCAAGAAGGTCAAGGTCATCACCAACGGCTGTGTGGATGCACAGGGCTTCTTCTCCTTTGACGTCAAGGAGTGCGGCATCAACGAGCGCTGCTCCTTTGATGAAATCAAGAAGATCCTCGACACCACCTCTGATGTGGAGGAGCAGAAGGAAATGCTCCGCCGCAACCACGACCAGCTGATCGGCCGCACCGTCACTGTGAAGGACATCCTGTCCTCCATCAACTACCTGAACGGTCTGGGCCACGGCGTGGGTACCACCGATGACATCGACCACCTGGGCAACCGCCGTATCCGCAGCGTCGGTGAGCTGCTGCAGAACCAGTTCCGCATCGGCTTCTCCCGCA
>OGGV01001574.1_pt1 | contig 10550 bp, 7 predicted proteins | sample 1571301 | NCBI WGS metagenome assembly OGGV01 (sample SAMEA2582072, study PRJEB24529) | metagenome | biome: Human gut stool | place: China | collected 2011
CTCGCCCATATTAATGATGCTCCTTGAAGAACGTCTGCCCATAAAGTCTGTTACTGTCATGGTGCAGAAAGAAGCAGGCACACGTCTTTGTGCCCCTATGGGTACAAGAGATATGGGAGCAGTCACAGTGGCAATAAATTATTTTTCTGTACCGAAACTGCTTTTCAACGTATCACGAGGAAGCTTCATGCCCTCGCCTAACGTTGACAGCTGCGTGGTGAGGTTTGATATCCGTGATAAGACCCCCGAGGGCGTGACGGACGAAAAGTTCTTTTTCAAAGTCGCTAGGGGAGCATTTTCACAGCGAAGAAAGACCCTCTCAAATTCCGTATCATCATCAATGGGCATAGATAAATCCATAGTGAATCAGGCGATAGAGCAAAGCGACCTGCCTGCCTCCGTCCGTCCTGAAGCTCTTTCCATGGAACAATTCATAACCTTTTCCGAAGCCCTTAGAAAGCTTATCTAATTGTACATATTTTCGTACAACTAAACCCTGCATTTACGTCTGCTTGCGTTATCCGCACATTAAATGTAGGGGAGCGGCGCAATTTCTGCTTTGCAGAAATCCGACGTCCCGTTCTTCGGATATCTCAAATTAAAAATTATTACGCAAACATTGATTGTGTTTTTTCAAAAGATGTATGGGAGTGGCTTTGAGATCTGTCCGTAAATTTGGTCAGTATTTCAATTTCAAGCCCATATTGCGACACCTTTCGCTTGATAGTCCTGCTAAAATGTAATTATTACATTTTGGAAACATAGGACGTGATAAGCAATGGAAAAAATACGGCATACGGCAAAATTTCATACCTCAGGCAAAACGAATGTACTTATGGCTGTTTTATCGGCGGCAGCAGCGTTTACAGCAAGCTTCGGAAAGATCTTAGGCTTTCCCTCGTCAATGAACGTGGCGGTGGCAGTGCTTTCGGGAACTAATGTGATACCTGCTTTTTTAGGCTCTGCACTTGCATATTTTGTAAGCGGAACATTTTCAGAGGGTATCGTTCAGCTTTGTGCGATTCTTGTTATAGGGGCGGTAAGGCTTGTGATGCCCTCTGCCGACCATAAGGATGACCCCGTTTTTGTGTCGCTCCTCACAACAGGAGCAATGCTTCTTTTCAGCTGTGTAATGTCGGTGGCAATGCCGTCGGATACATATACGGCTTCACTGCGAATGATAAGCTCGCTCATGTGTGGCTGTGTTGTTTTTATTGCACTGACCGTCAAACGTCAAAGAAACCGAAGCGGTGTTTTTGCCCTCACAGGAATAAACAGCTATACTTTATATTATGTTTATCTCGACCATTACTGCCGCACCGCTCCATGTGGTGAACTTGGGCAGGATAGCAGGCACTTTGTGTATGCTTATGGCAGTGAGAAAGTATAGAAATATAGGCGGTGCAGTTGTTGGCGCATTGACCACCTGCGGTGTGCTCCTTTGTACTCCGTCACTTGCGAGAAATACACTTTTGCTTGCCACGTCAGGACTTATCTGCGGAGCTTTTCTGCAATTCGGCTCTCTTGTGATAGTGCTTGTTTTCCTTGCAGTTTCACTTGTGAGCCTTGTGGCAATGGGCGTGAACGGCGATACTTTTTCAATGTTCGCTGATTTGCTTATAGGCTCTGTGCTTTTTATTGCCCTGCCGGTCCCTGTGATAAAAAAAGCGGCGAAAAAGGTGGTGGGAGTGAAAAATTCCGTTGACCTTGTAGGGCAGACCACTTCTTCAAAGCTCAATATGGCTTCGAGAACTCTGGGCGGTATCAGAGGTCAGCTTACAATGGTCACTGCGGCGATAGATAAACGCTCAAAGGAAGCTACACTGTCAAAGCGTGTACGATCTGTTGTTTGTACCGATTGCGATATGTACTCAGTGTGCAGTAAGCGTTGTGTACAGCTTGAAGACAGCTTTTCAAAGCTTGAAAGCATAGTTTGTACATATAATAACCTCAGCCTTGACGACGTTGAAAAGCATTTGGGTGGCTGTGTGAGAAAGTCGCTTCTTTGCAAAAGCTTCAATGAATTGTATACCGACTTTGTGGCAGAACGTGCCGACAGCATGAGAGTTCGTGAAATGCGTGAGTTTTTAAGCGAACAGCTTTCCTCCATGGAGGATATCTTATCCGACCTTTCTTTCAGAGCAGGGCAGGTGAGAAGCGTTGATCCTCAGCTTTCAGCAAGAGTAAGGGAGCATTTCTCAAACCTGGGCTATCCAAATGTGAAAGCCTGCGTTTACATAGATGAAAACCTTTGTCAGCGTGTGGACGTTTTCATAACTGCACAGTTCAGGGGCGACCTTGTAAGGCTCACAGCAACGCTTTCAGAAATGATAGATTATGATCTTGATATGCCTGTGATAGTCAAGGTGGATAATATAACCAGAATGTCCTTTGCGGAAATACCGAAATTCACAGTTGATATAAAAAGCTTTTCAGCTTCGTCAAGCGGAGAATATTCGGGGGACAGCTTTGAAGTCTTCGATTCAAGCGTCAACGAAAAGTATATCGTCCTTTCAGACGGCATGGGAACAGGAAAAAGAGCAAGACTGGATTCATTGTTTTCTGTAAGTCTTGTTACAAGGCTCATACGATCGGGAATGTCTATGCAGACAGCCCATAGGCTGATAAATTCCATGCTCAGAGTTAAGGGCTGGGAGGAATCTTTTGCGACTCTTGATATAATGCGGCTGGAGCTTAATGGCGGAACGGTGCAGTTTCTGAAATCGGGTGCGGCGCAAAGCTTTCTTTTCCGTGACGGCGGTCTTAAAGCTATCGGCGGACAGGCTTTTCCTGCTGGGATACTTGCGGAGTGTACTCCTGATGTGAGCGAGCTTAAGCTCTTTGACGGGGACGTTCTGCTTATGACCTCAGACGGTGTCGAGGACGCTACAGCACGAGAGATACTCCGCTGTAACGGAATGAACGCTCAGGAGATAGTCACGGCGCTTGGCGCAAAGGCGCTTGCTCAGCGAACAGGAGGCAGGCGTGACGATATAACTATTATTGCCGCAAAAATTTTCCTTCGTGACGAGAATGAAAAATGAATGTAAATGACTTGGCCGACTTTTGCCTGTGATTTTTACTTTTGTATACTTTGACTTTACTTTTTCTATGTTATTATATAAAATCTATTGTGCAAAATATATAAAATCGTCTGTTGAAATATGTGCGAATACGAGAATAACTACTAAAACTATTGCAAATTTGTTCAAAAAAGATTAAAATATAAATATGAAACACCGAAATTATTCAGCGGTTTTCACAAAAAGACAAGGGAGGCTGAATTATGATAGATATTATTCCAAAGGATTATGAACTGCCGCTCTATCTTTTCCACAATGGCACAAACTGCGAAACATATAAGTTTCTTGGCTGCCATAAGGGAGAGAAAGACGGCGTAGAAGGATATTATTTCAGAGTCTGGGCAGCACACGCTGAGGGCATTTCTGTTGTGGGAGATTTCAATGACTGGGACGAAAATGCTACTCCAATGGAGAAGATAGACGACTCAGAGGTGTGGGAGGCTTTTGTTACAGGGCTTAAGACTTATGATACATATAAATACTGTATCCACGGCTGTGACGGCAAGACCCATTATAAGGCTGATCCGTACGGCACACACATGGAGGTCGCTCCGAACACCGGCTCAAAGGTTTTCGATATAGACGATTATCTTTGGAGCGATAAAAAGTGGATGACCGAGAAGAAGTCTAAGGATATCTACAATTGTCCTATGAATATCTATGAGGTACATCTCAATTCATGGAAGGCTTGTCCTGACGGAAAATATTTCTCATATGTTAGATTTGCAGATACTATAATCCCTTATATAAAGGAAATGGGCTATACTCATATCGAGCTTATGCCGCTGGCGGAATATCCTTTTGACGGCTCTTGGGGCTATCAGGGTATCGGCTATTTTGCGCCGACTTCACGTTTCGGAACGCCTTATGACTTCATGAAAATGATAGACCTTTTCCATTTGGCGGGAATAGGCGTTATCCTTGATTGGGTTCCTGCACATTTTCCTAGAGATGAAGCAGGATTGTTCGAGTTTGACGGAGGTCCGTCATATGAATATTCTGACCCGAAAAAGGCAGATCACCTCACTTGGGGAACGAGAGTTTTCGATTATTCAAAGGGCGAGGTAAAGTCATTCCTTATCTCAAACGCTCTTTACTGGATAGAAAAATATCACGTTGACGGTCTGAGAGTTGACGCTGTTGCGTCTATGCTTTATCTTGACTATGACAGACGTGACGGAGAGTGGACGCCTAACAAGTTCGGTGGCAAGGAAAATCTTGAAGCTGTTCAGTTCTTCAAGGATCTCAATACCGCTGTGTTCGGAAGAAACCCTAATACCCTTATGATAGCCGAGGAGTCAACTTCATGGCCTATGGTAACAAAGCCTGCAAGCGACGGCGGTCTTGGCTTCAACTTCAAGTGGAACATGGGCTGGATGAACGATATGCTCAAATATATGGCTCTTGACCCTATTGACAGAGCTTTTCATCATGATATGCTCACGTTCTCATTCTTCTATGCTTTCTCTGAAAACTTTATTTTGCCTATCTCTCATGACGAGGTAGTGCATGGTAAGGCTTCATTGGTAAATAAAATGTATGGTGGAGATATCGACAATAAGTTCAGGCAGTGCAAGCTGTTCATGGCTTATATGATGGCTCACCCAGGTAAGAAGCTTCTGTTCATGGGTGCTGATTTTGCTCAGTTCAGAGAGTGGGATTATGAGAATGGTCTGGAATGGTTCATGGTGGACGAATATGAGAACCACCGCAATTATCTGAACTACTCCAAGAACCTCAATCACTTCTATCTTGACCACCCTCAGTTCTGGGAGAGAGATTTCTCTTGGGAGGGCTTTAGCTGGATATCAAATGACGATTTCAAGCAGAGTATCATCATCTTCAGACGTTTTGACAAAAACGGCGGAGAGGTCATCGTTGTATGTAACTTCGTTCCTGTGGAAAGAAAGTCATACTGCTTTGGCGTTCCTTACTGGGGCAGCTATACAGAGGTGTTCAACTCGTCTTCTGTTGACGGATCCCCTTGCACTAACGGCACCGTAAAGGCTGTTGATGAGAAGATGCACGGCTTTGATCAGTCTGTTTGTATTGATATTCCTGCGTTCTCTTGTATGTATTTCACGGTGAAGAAAGAGGAAAGACCTGTGCCTGAGAAAAAGGCAGAGAATAAGAAAAAGACAAAGACGGCGGCTAAGAAAACTGCTGTCAAGAAAGCCGCTAAGGCGAAAACAACTAAGAAGTCCACAGCTAAAAAGGCTGAGTAATATAGACTTAATAAAAATTGGTGGGTGAATTAATTATGTTCAACAAAAAAGAATGTGTTGCAATGCTGCTGGCAGGCGGTCAGGGAAGCAGATTGTATGCCCTGACACAGAGCGTTGCAAAACCGGCAGTACCTTTCGGTGCTAAGTATCGTATCATTGATTTCCCTCTCTCGAACTGTATCAATTCAGGTATCGACACAGTGGGCGTGCTGACACAGTATCAGCCATTGGTACTCAATGAGTACATTGGAAACGGTCAGCCTTGGGACCTTGACAGAATACACGGAGGCGTTCATGTGCTTCCTCCTTATCAGACAGCTTCAGGCGCTGACTGGTATTCGGGTACTGCAAACGCTATTTATCAGAATATCGCTTTTGTAGACAGATATGACCCTGAGTATGTTGTTGTTCTTTCAGGCGACCATATCTACAAAATGGATTACAACAAGATGCTTGAATATCACAAGGCTAAGAACGCTGACGCTACTATCGCTGTTCTGGACGTTCCAAAGGAAGAGGCTTCACGTTTCGGCATTATGATAACAGATGATGAGGACAACATCATAGACTTCGAGGAGAAGCCAAAGAACCCTCGTTCAACTCTTGCTTCAATGGGTATCTACATATTCACTTGGAAGAAGCTGAAAGCTTATCTTATCGCCAATGAGAACGACAAGGAAGCTTCAAAGGACTTCGGCAAGAACATTATTCCTGACATGAGAGAAGCAGGCGAGAAGCTTGTGGCTTATCGTTTTGACGGCTACTGGAAGGACGTTGGAACTATCGACTCTCTTTGGGAAGCAAATATGGACCTTATCAATCCTAACATTCCTATCGATCTTTATGATACAAGCTGGAAGATATACTCAAGAAACCCTGTTATGCCACCTCAGAGCATAGGCAAGAACGCTCAGGTACAGAACTCTATGGTAACAGAGGGCTGCGTTATCGACGGCTCTGTAGAGTTCTCAATGATCTCTGACGGCGTTACTGTTGAGGAGGGCGCTGAGATACTGGATTCTATCCTTATGCCTGGCGCAGTTGTCAAGAAGGGTGCAAAGGTCGAGTATGCTATCGTTGGCGAGAACACTGTTATCGGTGAGAACGCTCAGATCGGTGCAAGACCTGAAACTATCGAGGACAAGGACTCATGGGGCGTTGCTGTAGTGGGCAATAATCTGACCGTTTCTGACGGCAGTGTTGTTGCACCTAAGGCAATAATTTACGAGAATATCTAAGAAAGGACCGAGTAAACATGGATGTAAATATGGGTAACGTACTGGGTCTTGTTTTCGCTAATATGCACGACACGACTCTTGGCGACATGACAAAGAACAGAACTATGGGTTCTGTAATGTTCGGCGGAAGATACCGCCTTATCGACTTCCCACTGTCTAACATGGTAAACAGCGGCATAAGCGAGGTCGGTGTTATAACAAAATCTAACTATCAGTCACTTCTGGATCACCTCGGCTCTGCAAGAGAGTGGGATCTGGCAAGAAAAAAGGGCGGACTTTACATTCTGCCTCCATTCGGCAACGTTGAAAGCACTCTTTACAGAGGCAGGATCGAGGCTCTTTATGGTGCGATGAGCTTTATCAAGCATTCAAGAGCTAAATATGTTATCCTTTCAGACTGCGACGTTGTTACAAACATTGACTACAAGCCTATCGTTGCGGCTCACATCGAGAGCGGTGCTGATATTACTGCTGTTGCACATACTGGCGTTTACAGCTCTGATGATATAAAGACTTCAACAGTATTCAACGTTGACGCTGACAAGAACGTAACCTCTGTTCTTATCAATCCTGACATCAGCGGCACTTGCACAACGAGCCTTAATGTGTTCGTTATGTCAATGGATTTCCTTATTGAAACTGTTAATGACGCAATGGCTAGAGGAAATGTAAGCTTTGAGAGAAATATTCTTCAGGAGAAGTGCAGAGAGCTTAAGATAAAGATCTACGAGTATGATAACTATTTCAGCAAGCTCAACAGCCCTGAAAGCTACTTTAAGTCAAACATGGCTCTGCTTGAACCTGAGAATGCACGCAAGCTGTTCGTTCCAAAGCGTTCTATCTACACAAAGGTAAGCGACAACGCTCCTGTTAAGTACGATCTGGACAGCAAGGTATCAAATTCTCTTATTGCTGACGGCTGTATCATAGAGGGCGAGGTAGAGAACTCTGTACTCTTCAGAGGCGTTAAGGTAGGCAAGGGTGCAAAGGTCAAGAACTGTATCCTTGTGCAGGGCACTGTTGTTGGTGACAATGCTGAGCTTAACTATCTTATCACAGACAAGAACGTTTCTATCTGTGAAAACCATATCCTTACAAGCTCACCACAGTATCCTATGTATGTAGGAAAGGGAGCTTCTGTATAAAAAGGTCGCAATGACTTAGGAAAGAGGGTTCGGATATGAACATACTTTATACTGCAAGTGAGGCTTTGCCTTTTATTGCTTCAGGTGGATTGGCTGATGTTGCAGGCTCACTGCCTGCGGCTATCAATGCCGAGGGTCACGATTGCAGAGTCGTGATACCTTATTACAGCTCTATCAGGCAGGAGCTTAAGGACAAGCTGACATATGTTACTAATTTCACTGTGCCGGTGGCATGGAGAAATCAATACTGCGGCGTTTTTACAGGCGTTGTGAACGGAGTGACTTATTATCTTTTGGATAATGAGTATTACTTCCAGAGAAACGGCTTATATGGCTTTTATGATGATGCTGAGAGATTTATATTCTTCTCAAGAGCAGTTCTCGAGCTGCTGAGATACATCGACTTTAAGCCAAATGTTATAAACGCCAACGACTGGCAGACGGCGCTTGTTCCTGTTTATTATGATATTTTCTACCGCTATCAGCAGGGTTATGAGGATATCAAGACGGTATTTACCATACACAATATTCAGTATCAGGGACAATATGGCTTAGAACTTATCAACGACATAATGGGCATTCCGCTTTATCATACGGATCTGCTTTCATATGACGGTGATGTGAACTTTATGAAGGCTGCTATTGAAACGGCTGACAAGGTGACGACAGTTTCGCCAAGCTATGCTTGGGAGATACTTGATCCATGGTATTCACATGGTCTTGACAGGGAGCTTGTGAACAAGCAATACAAGCTTTGCGGAATACTCAACGGAATAGATCAGAAGATCTATAATCCTGCAACTGATCCTGTTATTGCTAAGAATTATAGTTTGAATGACAAGACGGGCAAGGCTGTTTGCAAGCACGCTTTGCTCAGCGAGCTTGGCATGGCACATGGAAAAGAGCCTGTTATCGGTATCGTAACGAGATTTGTTTCACACAAGGGTCTTGACCTTATCAAGTATGTGTTTGAGGACATCATCAGGCTTGGCTGCAAGTTTGCTATTCTTGGTTCGGGCGAGAAGATATACGAGGACTTTTTCAGCGAAATGCATTATCGTTATCCTGACAGAGTGGGTCTGACCATTGGTTTTGTGCCTGAGCTGTCCAAGAAGATATACGCTGGTGCGGATATGTTCCTTATGCCGTCGCAGAGCGAGCCTTGCGGTTTGGCTCAGATGATCGCTCTGAGATATGGTACTATACCTATCGTAAGAGAGACAGGCGGTTTGAGAGACAGTATCCATGATGCAGGTGACAAGAATGGAAACGGCTTTACTTTCAAGTCCTACAACGCACATGATATGCTTGACGCTGTTGTTAGAGCCAGGGCATACTATGATGACAAGATGAAGTGGGGCAGGCTTGTGAACACTGCGCTCAAGCAGGATTTCAGTTGGACAAAGTCCGCCAAGGATTACATTGCACTTTACAACAACATTCACTAAACACCAATATCCGTTTATTTTGCCTGATAAACGGGAAAGACCGTCCCTTATCTTAGGGGCGGTCTTTTTGTGTTTATATAAGTGTACGATCAATTGTACATTTATTTAGGAATTTGTCAACAAACTGAAAGCGGACAGGTGTGTGCCTGTCCGCTTTGGTTTAATGCTGCTTTGTTCGCATTGCTTTCGCTTTTTCTTTCATTTTCTGACCCAAATAAGAGCCTATTTCCAACATTGCGGTGTATTTGTCGATACACACGATAACGTAAGATTCAGCGTATTTAGGGAATTTCAGGGTCAGCGGCCACATATGCTTGACTATCATATCCTCCTCACGCTTGCCTATCTCAAAATGCTGTTTCGCATTGTTGAGTGCGACCTTTGGGTGGGTCATTCCGTGAGGCATTTCGCCTTTTTTCTTCTCACGATCCCGCCAATCATAAAGAAACAGATCGTGAAGCAGACCTGCTCTTGCTGCGGATCTTGAATTTAGTCCCAATTTTCTGCAAACGAGATAGTTATAGTAGGATACATTGATGCAATGCTGATAGCAAGTCGTACTATAGTGATGACGAAAGTTTTTCATTTCGTTTACAACATCGCTGTCAAGCAGGTCCTTTACAAACTCAAAATACTCCTTTGCTTCCTCGGAATTTTCAATGGAATATCTTGAACCGAAAGCCTTTGACATTTGCATGACCTCTTTTCGATAACTTATATGCAGGCGGCAATTTTGCTGCCCTTTTTACGGTTGGTGACTAATGTTTACCCCATAAGTTACCCCATGTAAGTTTGTTTTACCAAACTTACATTAACATTATAAACTTTTTTGTTCAAAATGTCAATAGGAAATGTATAACAATTTTATTACAAAAATATCGGGCTGTCTGTGTTAGCATGACAGTCCGATAAAAAATTGCATATCAGTAATATTTTTCGTCATAAAATTTGGGGATAAAATCTTTGGCGGCGGATGTGCGGCTTTGGACAAAACCCTCAAAACCGTATTTGTTCACGGCGTCAATGACGGTGTTATACTCGAAAGTTGATGTCTTACGGCAAAGCTCTTTGTAGTCAAAGGCTTTATACACGGGGGTGAACTGGCTCATAAGACTTATCATTATTTCGTCTTTGGCAAAATTTTTGCCCAGCCACTCCATAAGCTTTATGGAGTCTTTACGGTGGGTAGGGAGGACAAGGTGGCGGACTATTGTGCCGCTCTGCATTATGCCCTTTTCGTCAAAGGTTGGCTTGCCTGAAAGCTCCGCCATTTTATGTATTGAAGCAGCGGCGTTTTCAAAATAGTCTGCGGCTTTGGAATATTTATCCGAAAGTGTAGGATCAAAATATTTAAGGTCGGGTAGAAATATCTGCACATAGAGATCGGAAGAGCGTCGTGTAGGGAAAGAGT
>OGGV01001582.1_pt1 | contig 10520 bp, 9 predicted proteins | sample 1571301 | NCBI WGS metagenome assembly OGGV01 (sample SAMEA2582072, study PRJEB24529) | metagenome | biome: Human gut stool | place: China | collected 2011
CGTTATACGGATACGCTGAACCAGTTAATTCCGCGTACAGATACCTTGAAATTGGTATCCAAACAAAAGACTCTGACCAAAGAAGAGCCCGAGAAGAAGAAAAAGAAGAAAAAGAAAGAGGGTGAAGAAGATGAGCCGATACCGACTAAATTCTTACCGGTGAATGTGAATGCACCTTCATCAATGGACGTGTATGGCTATGTTTCTTTAAACTTTGAGGAGCCGATTGCAAGTTTTGATACTGCGGCAATTCATCTACGGCAGAAGGTGGATACAATTTGGAAAGATATTCCTTTCGAATTCGAACAAGACTCATTGAATCTGAGGCGGTTTAATCTGTATCCGGCAAATGATTGGGACGCTACAATGGAATATGAGTTCTCGGTGGACTCAACTGCATTTCATGGCATTTATGGTTTGTTTACCGATAAGATAAAACAATCATTTAAGGTACGTAGCGAGGATGAATATTTTACTCTTCATTTTATTGTTACAGGAGCAGATCCTCAGGCATTTATAGAATTACTGGATACCCAAGATAAAGTGGTTCGACGAAGACTGGTGGATGATGGAAGGGCAGATTTCTATTACCTGAATCCGGGGAAATATGCCGCCAGACTGATTAATGATAGAAATGGAAACGGAGAATGGGACACGGGAGACTATGCAAAAGGAATACAACCGGAAGAAGTTTACTATTTCCCCAAGGTTGTTGAATATAAAGCGTTATGGGATGTTGACCAAAACTGGGATATACACGCAACTCCTGTAGACAAACAGAAACTGGATGAACTAAAAAAACAAAAACCAGATGAAGACAAGAAAAAGAAAGAAAGAGAAAGAGATAGAAATAACCAAAACCGTAACCGTCGCTAATTTGCGACGTCATCTAATTGTTGGAATTCTTGCATTGTTGATGGGAAGTTTTGCGCTTCCTGCCAATGCTCAGTGTGAAGCTAAAAACGATGCTTTTCAATCCGGAGAGCATGTAATGTATGACTTGTACTTCAACTGGAAATTCGTTTGGGTGAAAGCGGGTATAGCCAGTCTGACGACTAATGCAACTACCTATCATTCGGAACCGGCTTACCGTATCAATCTGCTTGCCTTAGGTAGCAAGCGTGCCGACTTCTTTTTCAAGATGCGCGATACACTGACTTGCGTCATGGGTGAAAAACTGGAACCTCGTTATTTCCGTAAAGGTGCCGAGGAAGGAAAACGCTATACGGTAGATGAGGCTTGGTTCTCTTATAAAGACGGCCTTTGCTTTGCCAAACAAAAACGTACGTTCCGTGACGGAGAAGTTCAGGAGTCGGAAGAAAGCGACAGTCGCTGCATCTACGATATGCTGACTATCCTTGCCCAAGCGCGTTCTTATGATCCTGCTGATTATAAGGTAGGCGATAAAATCAAATTCCCGATGGCTACCGGACGTAAAGTGGAAGAACAGACACTGATTTATCGGGGAAAAGAGAATGTGAAAGCGGAAAATGGGGTTACCTATCGCTGCCTGATCTTCTCATTAGTTGAATACGATAAAAAAGGGAAAGAAAAGGAAGTGATTACTTTCTTCGTAACAGATGATAAGAACCACCTTCCTGTCCGTTTAGATATGTTCTTGAATTTCGGTTCAGCCAAAGCTTTCTTAAATGATGTCAGAGGTCACCGTCATCCATTGACTTCTATAGTTAAATAGTCTGTCTACAGAGTAAAAGGTACTTTCTGATCTTTCCGGAAAACACTTGATTCGAATGTAGCGATCAAGTCTCCGTTCTGGTTAGTAATATCTACTTGATAGCAGCCGGTGCTTCGGCCGATATACCGTTCGCGTGCCTCGGCATAGAGGGTGTCGCCCGGACCGCTGGCACGCAGAAAAGTGATTGAGGATGAGAAAGCGAGTGTTCCGTGCGAATTGGCAGCTGCGGCGAGTGCCAGATCTGCCAGCGTGAAAATCGCTCCTCCTTGTGTCCGCGCTCCGGCATTAAGATGTTCGGGTTTTATTTCCAGTTTGGCTTTACTGTATCCTTCGCGTACTTCAAGCAATACTATACCTGCATTTTCGGCGAACAGGTCCTTTTTAAAAAACTCTTGTGGGGTCATAATGATTAATTTTGAATTACTAATTTGAAACGTTGAATGATAAGTTATGAGAGCCGAATTAGCCTATAATTTAAAATTCAAGATTCTTCCGCAAATGTAATAAATATATTCCCATATATGGCTGTCGGATACTTACGTTTTTAGGGGGTATTATTCTTCATCAATCTCGAATACCTTATGACTGGTATGGTGTTTGCATTCGTATCATCTAATAAAAATGCTATATGGAGTATCCTGATAAAAGAAAGAGGAGATAAGCTTCTATGTTTAATCAAGTGCTTGTCTCCTCCTTTTTTAATTTTCTCTTACCATTCAATAGCTTGATCCTCATCCGGTATCAACGGGTTGATCTGGCGTTCCATTGTCATAGAACCTTTTACTTCGTAAGTTATCGGATAATCCGGATTGGAAGTGACATCCGTGTACTTATAACTCAGTTCCAGTGTGGTAAGGTGGCGTTCCATATATTTGATGGTCTCGTGCTGAATGATTCGTTTTTCATATTTGCATTCTCCCAATGGTCGGATATTGATTCCCGGTTCGCCTTCGTCACCGTACAACTTCAACTTTCCTTTAATAGTACCTTCCTCGTCCTCCGTTCCTTCTTCAAACTCGACAAATACTTTATACCTGGAGCGGTTTTCATCTTCCACCCACGTTGAGCCGGCATAGAAGAAAATGGTATTCTCGTCCACTACGCGGGCTAAGCGCGTATCTACCTTAGCGGGATCGGTTGTCGTTCCTTCGATGTAAATGTTCATCAGCGTGGTGTTATACGTTCCGGAGTAGTCATTGAACAGATTGACTCCCAGCAGCGCTTTATAACGTCCCTTATATTTGTTTTGAACATAAGAAGGGTCTTCTTCAATAGTCAGCGGAAGTACGTATTTCTCATCCAGTTCCAACCCGTTAAAGTTGAAATGGATGGGGTAGAGCTGTATATTCTCTCCCGCAGGAATATGGCAAATGTTTGATTCAAAAGAATAATGCTGTTCTGCAAGGGGGACATACCAGAGGTCCTGACGACCTACAGGGAATTTTTCCTGGTTAAGTATTCGGAGCGTATCCTCATCCACGGCTATTTTTGCATCGATATTCCGACTGTTGCTTTTCGAGCCGCTGACAATGACCGGCAACTGGTATATTCCTGTTCCATCCGGCTGATAGCGTACATAAATTTCACTCAAGCCGTTGTCACCTAAAGGTGCCTTGAAAGAAAGCATCTGTGTGTAAAGTTCATCTTTCCACTCGTCATTGCATGCACTGAATGTTGCATACATCCCCAGTATCATTCCTAAAATATATAATTTTCTCATATTGATCTTTTGGTTTATAATGTTAACACTAATCATAATTCTGCCATCCGGGAGCTTGTGAGAGATTATTGTTGCGTTTCAGCTCATCGAAGCTGATAGGCCAGAAGTACTGTTTGCGTGAGAAAGAAGTCTGTAGTTCGGCCACTCTGACTGGCAGATAAAACATGTCCTTGTATTCTTCGTTCATCAGTGTATTGCAACCGTAGATTTGTTCTCCTTCATGTTCTTCGACAATTTTCCAACGACGCAGGTCATAGTAGCGTTGGGTTTCTGCAAAGAATTCGATCTGCCGTTCATGAACTATTTTTTCAAAGAATTTTTTCGGGTTTTCATATACTTCATCGCTATAGTCGGGGACTCCGGCACGCATACGGACAGGCTTAACTCCACGGCGCATCTGTTCTTTGTCACGGAAGATGTCGTAAGTCTGGCTTCCGTCCCATGAGGCCACCTGGTAGTGTGTCCCTTCGGAAATATTATTCAGTGCTTCTGCATACATCAGTAATATGTCGGCATAACGAAGTGTAGGTTCCACTTTTTGGTAGATAGAGCCTCCCCATTTGGCGCAATCGTTCGGATTTACATATTTCATGATGCCGATGCCCGTAATACACCAGTTATCAGATCCATTGATACGCCCGTCGGTTGCTCCGCGATAATACCAGATTTGTTTGTTTCGTGAGTCTTTTCCTCCTTCTTCCTTAATGCTCAGTGCGTTCCATTGTGCTCCGTTGAAAGCTACGGAAGCATAGAAGCGAGGCTCACGGTTGGTATATCCCCACCATACGCCATTTTTTACATTGTCGTACTTGTGTTCATCTTTGTTTTCATCGTTTGTGAACTTCCCTTTCCATAATGTGTAGCATTCTTTGTCAAATGATGTACCATCTGCCATAGCGTATGCTTCACTCTGCTTCAGGGTCATTCCGTGTACGTTATATCCTCCAAAAGTTCCGGGCAGTTGATGCTTTACGAAATCTACCATCGTGTTGTCTGTTTTTAAGTCATTGCTGTCACCATTGGTTCCTCGGGTAAAAATAAGTTCCGGATTTTCGGCTGCATAGATATCTCCATTAAAAAGAGACCGATATGATTCAAATGGATCTATATTGGACAATCTTTCCAAAAGATTTCAGACGTTCTACATCGACAAAATAATCATCTTCGAATGGAACTCTCTCAAATTCTCCGGGATAAAGTCCCAACGTATTATATAAATGAGTACCGACAAACCCAGACTGCCCGGTAATGCCTACCTTTATCATAATTCTATCCACTAATTGAGATTCAAATCTTCCCGTACGATATCGAGCTTCAACAATAATTGTTTCATTTCTTCTACATCGAGTCTGTGAGTATTGTGCGAATGATAGTCTTCTATTTGAGAGACTACCTCGCTACCTTCGACAAAAAATTTATCGTAATTCAAATCTCGACTATCGCATGGAATACGATAATAATTATCCATATCCTCTGCCCTCGCCATCTCCTCGCGAGTAACCAAAGTTTCATAGAGCTTCTCCCCATGCCGTGTACCGATAATTTTCACGGGAGTATCTTTGCCATACAATTCTTTCAACGCAGTCGCCAAAGTAACCAGCGTAGCCGCCGGAGCCTTCTGGACGAATAAATCGCCATTACGGCCATGCTCAAACGCATAAACTACCAAGTCGACAGCATCATCGAGCGTCATCATAAACCGTGTCATGTTGGGATCCGTGATCGTTATTACCGCATTGTTTTTCATCTGCTCGATCCATAGCGGAATCACAGATCCCCGACTCGCCATCACATTTCCATAACGAGTACAACAAATTGTCGTTGTCGCAGAATCACCCAACTGGCGTCCTTTGGCAATCGCCACTTTTTCCATCATGGCCTTACTTATTCCCATAGCATTGATGGGATAGGCCGCTTTATCGGTAGACAATACGACAACATTTTTCACACCATGCTCCACGGCCGAATCCAATACGTTCTCCGTACCAAACACATTCGTACGCACAGCCTGCATAGGGAAAAATTCACATGAAGGAACCTGTTTCAAGGCAGCTGCCGAAAACACATAATCGACCCCACTCATAGCGCTATCTACACTACGCTTATCCCGCACGTCACCGATATAAAACTTAACTTTCGGGTTCTGTAATCGATGCCGCATATCGTCTTGTTTTTTCTCATCACGGCTAAATATGCGTATTTCACCGACATCGCTATCCAAAAACCGCTTTAACACAGCATTGCCAAAGGATCCTGTTCCTCCAGTAATAAGCAATATCTTATCTTTAAAAATAGACATGATTATAAATTTAAACTATAAAAAACGCTTCTGCTAAATATCTGCATATCCGATCTTACCATTTCTAAAAATCGGTCACAATTTTTTTGAAATTGAATCGGGTCAAATGATCTGGCATAGATCATTATTTTACTATATATATCATCTTCAGAGGAAATAATAATTCCCAAATCATATTCTTTCACATATTCAGCCTGAATACCACCCGACGAAACAATCATCGGTTTTCTTCTCAACAAAGACAAATAAAATCTATTACTTATCAAATAACGGCTCAACGTATCATCTGGCAAAATTATGTTCATAAAATCACAGCCATCAACGATAGAAAATTCTTCCTTTTTCGGATAATAACCCGTAAATTTCACATTATTATACATCTTTTTCACCTCGTACTTTTTCAATAAATCATATGCAATACCCATACCCGAAAATTGAATCGTTATTCGAGATTTATTCCCCAAATGATCCATTAGCATTTTATTCGTAATAAAATTTCTAAGTTGTCCGATAGTCAACACTTTAACATTTTCCACATCGATATCTCTGGCATTCACTATGTCCTCATCAAGAAATTTACGTCTTGCATTATGACATATTACGTAATCACATGCAGGTAACCACGACCTAAACCCCGGTGAAGAAAAACAATTCAATGCTGAATTATTTAATAAACGCCTAATTATGGGAACGGTATATTTAACCAACGGAGAATAATCACGTATATCAAATATATACTTCTTTTTATAATAACTTAATAAATAGTAAGACAGGAATACCGCATTAGCGATGGTAAATACTACAATCTGACTATAATCAGATTGTTTCAATATCCGTCTTACGAACCGAGAATAGCGAAAATAATCATAAATTTTACGAACGCAAGAGGCTGTCTCCTTCGCTATAATATCACAAGAATGTATCTTATAGGGGAACTCCTCATTCAATACACGTTTATCCCTATTCAACAAAATGACTTCGACATCAATATTCTTTTCCTTATATACATCTATATAATATTGTATATAAGGAGATTTTTCTACATTTGTAGCGAGAATCAACGCCACTTTCATTTTTTCATTATTTTTTTAAATAGGTATATATCACTGTTTCTATTTTTATCAACGGGGGGAGAAATGACAAACGACAGTTTTTACGCAAAAACCGCAATAGGATTCTCACGAATTTAATGTTATTGAAAAAATGACTGTCAGGACGTCGATATGTTATTATTAATTTATTTTGCGCTATTTGTTCAAACAAATTAAACCACAAAGGCATAATATTTTTTGGAGAAAATCGGCTCACCTGCTCTTTTGCTTGAATTCCCAATCGTTCATTAACCTCATCGTGAGTCAATAAGAACACAATTTTATCTGCAATTTCCTTGTATGAATGACATAAGTATCCTGTAACTTCATTTTCTATTGTATCGGGATAACCATTTTTTCCCAATGTAACAACCGGTAACCCCGCACAATTCATCTCAATTGCACCCATTCCAAAGGTCTCTGTGCGAGCTGACGGATTAACTACTCCAACTGACGACGACAAAAAAACTTCGTATTTTTCACCCCCTAAGATTCCTTGAAACGTGACAGATGGCAATAGTTCTCCTTCTTCCGACAAATACGGGAAAAACTCTTCTTCAAACGATTTATCCGCTATTCCCATTCTTCCCAAAGAGCAATTTCTAGAATAAAGATTTCCACCTCCTATCACCTGTAATCGTGCCATTGGAACCTTTTTCAAAATGTACTTCCACATTTTGGCTAATATCAAAAATCCCTTTTCTGGAATCAATGCTCCCAAATAAACAACCGTTTTACCGTCATTATCCCGCTTTTTTTCCCCTACCACATCGGGAACCATATTATATATAAACAAAGATTTATCACAAATGGGGTGATCTATATATCTATCATACTGCTGCCTACCTACAAAAACATTTGCAATAACAGACGGGCTCTTAGCAACCCAATCGGCATAATCCCCAAAATAAAAATTATGCCCCCAAATAACAATGCGGTGCCGTAGTTTATCGATAAATCGAGCCAATTGTTGATCCTTATTATCCTTAATGATAATAAAATCATCACCTCGTCTTTTTGATTCGGTCAAACCCTCAAAAATATCTTCAACAAGAACCTTCTCTACACCTTGTGGGAAAAAACAGTCAGATGAACAATAAACTCTTACCCTATACGATTTCGGGTCAAAACGGAGTATATAATAAATCAAAAGTAAAAAGCAATATTGAGTTCCCCCCACTCCCGGATTTCCTAAGTCCGGACGGGAACAATCAACCCCGCTCAATCCTTTATCAAAAAAATAAAATCCAATATTCATAGAGCAACCATTCATAAAATAGATAATAGTTTTTTCATCTGAGCCTCACTTGCTTTCCTTAAACATTCGGTATAATCCATTGAAAGTACTTCGGACATTTTATTAGCCATAGCCTCAATTGATTCGTCTTCGAAATAATACAAATATTTATCATATTCAGCTGGAATTCCGGGAAGTTTCGTCGTCAATACTGGAGTTCCTGACAACATATATTCCATTATTTTCGAAGGAAAAGAATATTGAGTATATTCATACGAACTCGGTCGTGGATTAATCAATAATGCAACCTGTTTCTGACGAGCCACAATTACGTCACGAGAGACTAATCCTTTATAAATTATACGATCATGTTTTGCTGCTAATTCGACCAATTCTGCTCTATAATCGCCATCTCCATATATCTCCAATATATAATCGGTATTATTCATTGCCAAGAAACTATCCAACAATTTTTTAATCCCATAAATTTTATGAATAGAGCCACTATACATACAGACCTTTTCCCTTCTCCTCCCCTTATTGGATTCACACTTTGCTCTCACATCAACTATACCCTCTATCACAACACTTGGTTTATGATTAGGATTCAAATCAGCATCCATGTCATTCGTCAATGTCACAAATGCATCCATTTGACGTATAATATATTCTTGCAAACTAGATTTTATTCGAGAAAGAAATCCCATCGACAAATAACGAGGCATATCTGTTACAAAAACCGTAACCCTGATATTAAAAAATATTTTACATAAAAAACAAGAAAGCAATAAAGTAAAATTAAGCCCATCACATAGAATAGCCGAATTATCCTTCCCTAATTTATTTTTCCATAATTTTATAAACCGTATAATCCTTAACAATAAATGTAAATACCCTCCCCTTTGCTTCCTAAAAAAATAGTTATATCCTATTCCCTCTTCCAAGACACAATGTCGTTCCCCTCTTTTTGAATGCCAATAACGATATGCTAAATTGTTAGATAACACATTTACTTTTACACCATTAGCCTTTAATCCCAATAACATCAACCGCATGAAATACTGGCCTTGTATTCCATAATATCGAGGCTGTGTTTTCAATATTTCAATCAATAATTTTTCATGAACCACAGATGCAACAAATAATATATTCATATCTGTCATCGCCAAATAAAAGATTCAAAAATAGTATGATATTCTATGAACGAATCTCTCCAAATTTCGGAATTGAAAAATGAGAAAAAGTCATAAATAGTGAAAAACATAATTATAAACAATGTTCCTGCCCGTACGATTCTATTATTGATCGTACGAATCATCAGTGGATAAGTTGCGATCATTGACACTTGCAAATACATACCTATCCGAGCAATAAGTTGAGCGATAAAACCTAACGGAACGAAAAGAAAAGAAAGGGCGGTTATTTTGAAAATCAATCCGTCCTTTCGATCTTGTCTTTTTTCATAATACAATATCATACTCATGATGATAATCTGATAAACAAAGCCTATTCCCGACTCTAATTTCGATTCTTCTTTCCCTTCTTCCAGATAGTAAGTATATTTTCCCAAACCCGTTACAGAAAGAGTATTTTCAATTATAGATGTAACAATATTCTTGAACAACAGAATAGCAAAAAAGAGAACAACGCCAATAATCACCCCCTTCTTACCCATTCTCCAATTCACAAATCCAAGAAAAACTATCGGTAACAATATTTTGGCGCTACTGTGGAACAAAGAGGCAAATAAAATAAATAACGCTGCAATGATGACCTTCTTTTTATAAATATAAGGAATGGACAACAAAACTATGCACATAGCCAAAGTCTGACGCATCATAGACGATTGCGTAAGCATGAAATTAGGATTAAACACATAAATAAATACAGCGAACCAATACCATTCTTTCGGTATATATTTCTTGATAAACCAATAATAAACAGATATTTCAAATGCAGTAAGGACAATGACTAATGAAAAAAAACCGAATGGTTTGAATATCCGATACAAGAATATCCAACCGTCTTCCCATCGTTCGTTAGGATCTGAATAATTAAATTCATCGATCGAATTATATACTGTAAATTTGTCTATGTATTGACGATAGTCGTTTCCCCATTCATAGCGTATCGCAAGGAAAACGAATAATATGGTCATCGCTGCGCCAAAGCCCCAGCTCAATCGTCTGTAACGCCCCAAATAGGCCAAACACACACATATTAAACCAATAACGATCGTCTCAATCATACCTTTTTCGAAACAAGCGCCTGTTCATATAATTCGACATATTTCTCATACTGGCAAAATTTATCATACCGGGTTTGCGCCACTTCCCGACACGCCTGCGAATAAAACGATTTACCCGTCTTACAAACCTGTCTTATCGCCTCGGCCAGTCGCTCCATATTTCCGGTTTCTACAACTAAGCCCGTATCAGAGTCTACCAATTCAGGCAACGCCGTATTGTCATAGACCA
>OGGV01001585.1_pt1 | contig 10516 bp, 10 predicted proteins | sample 1571301 | NCBI WGS metagenome assembly OGGV01 (sample SAMEA2582072, study PRJEB24529) | metagenome | biome: Human gut stool | place: China | collected 2011
TGGGAGGTGCGGGGGAAGTTGATGACTCCGAGCCGCTCAGCGAACTGCATTTAAGCGCAATTGGTGAGGCAATGAATCAGATGATGGGTTCTGCCGCAACATCAATGTCTTCAATGTTTAACAGAAAGATTGATATCAGTCCGCCAACAGCCAATGTGATTGAAACTTATTCTGATACAAGTATGGATACCATTCCGGACTTTTTGAAAAATAAGTTTGTATTAGTTGCATTCAGAATGCAGATTGGTGATTTGATCGATAGTGAAATTATGCAGCTCTATCCGATTGATTTTGCAAAGGAACTTTTAAAGATGTTTACAGCACCGGACGATGGTACGGTAGCACCACAGGTCGGCGGAGGAACAGCAAGTTCAGCTGCATCAGCAGAAGTACCGTCAGCAGCACAGCAGATGTCAGCACCACAGCCGGCACCTGTACCACAGCCGGCACCGGTACCACAGCCGGCACAGCCGATGGGATATGGACAGCCAATGCAGCAGATGCCGCCGATGGGATACGGACAGCCAATGGGCTATGCCCAGCCTGCCGGATACGCACCACAGCCGAATGTCAATGTACAGCCGGCAACATTCCAACCGTTCTCTGGCGATTTGAATGCAATTACACAGCAGGAAAACATTGATTTGATTAAGGATGTACCATTAGAGGTAACTGTTGAGTTGGGAAGAACGTCAAAATCAATCAAGGATATTCTTGAATTTGCACCGGGTACGATTGTAGAACTGAATAAGATTGCAGGCGAGCCGATAGACATTCTTGTGAATGGTAAAAATGTCGCAAAGGGTGAGGTTGTTGTTATCGAGGAAAGTTTCGGTGTACGTATTACGGAGATTATTAAAGACAGATAAAAACAGATGTTTATAAAATCGACATAAAATTAAAAAAAATAGTATGCAATTTTATGGTGATGATGTATAATAAACATGTTAAAAAGTAAATATCATTATAGTTAGATAGGAGATTATTTATGGCAAAGAATATTTTAATTTGCGATGATGCCGCATTTATGAGAATGATGATCAAAGATATTCTTACAAAGAATGGATATAATATTGTAGGGGAAGCAGAGAATGGTGCTAAAGCAGTGGAAAAGTATGCTGAATTGAAGCCGGATCTTGTTTTAATGGATATTACTATGCCGGAAATGGATGGTATTGAAGCTTTAAAGAAAATTAAAGCGGCAGATGCAAACGCTTCCATTATCATGTGTTCAGCAATGGGTCAGCAGGCAATGGTTATCGAATCCATTCAGTCAGGTGCTAAAGACTTTATTGTAAAGCCTTTCCAGGCAGACCGTGTTCTTGAAGCTGTTCAGAAAGTTGTAGGATAATGCAACAGTTATTGATTGGTAGCACGCTGGAATCATTGGCACAGCTGGTTACATTAATTGTAATTTTTGCTTTGGTGCTTGCTATTACATATTTTGCTACCAGATGGGTTGGGGGTATTCAGAAAGAAAAGATGATTGGCAGCAATGTCAAAGTTTTGGAAACAATGCGTATCTCTAACTCAAAGTATATTCAGATTCTGAAGATAGGTAATAAGTGTTTTGCAATTGCAGTTTGTAAAGACACTGTTACCTATTTATGTGAAGTAAATGAAGAAGAGCTGATATACAGGGAAAATTCAACGGGAGGAATTCACGTTGATAATTTCAAGGCAATATTAGATAAGTATAAAAAGGACAAGCCAGAGGATTAGGCAGGATAAGGCATTATGTTACGATTTTTAAAGAAACACGGGAAAAAATTTGTCAGAGCAGGACTGCTGATAGCAATTGTAGTTGCTGCCAGCACTATGATGACGAGTTCAGTTCCGGCGGCAGAGGACAACACTAATAAGCTGATTAGTGTGGGAATCTCGGCAGGTGATGGTTCAGATATGGCGAGTGTATTACAGATGTTACTGGTGTTGACAGTAATAGCACTGGCACCGTCAATTCTAATTATGCTGACATCATTTACAAGAATAGTTATCGTATTACATTTTACCAGAACTGCGTTAGGAACGCAGACAATCCCGCCAAATCAGATTATTGTGGGCTTGTCTTTATTTTTAACTCTTTTTGTAATGTCGCCGACATTTAACGAAGTTTATCAAAGTGCAGTTGTACCGCTTTCCAACAATGAAATTTCCATGCAGGAAGCCTATGAAACCGGAATTAAACCGCTTCGTACATTTATGCTAAAGCAGACCTCAAACAAGGATTTAGATACATTTTTGAAAATCAAAGGATTTGAGGCCGGTTCTATTGCTTCAGAGGATGATATTCCTACGGAAATACTGATTCCTGCGTTTATTATCAGTGAGTTGAGAATAGCATTTATCATAGGATTTTTGATATATCTTCCGTTCATTGTGATTGATATGGTTGTGTCTTCAACCCTGATGTCCATGGGTATGATGATGCTGCCACCAACGACAATATCAATGCCGTTTAAGATTTTATTATTTGTAATGGCAGATGGATGGAGTTTAATTATCGGCAATCTTATGACAACATTTAAGTAGCAATTCAGTTGGTTTTATGTAAGATTCCCCGCTTTTATAGTCTGGGGAATATCTTACTTTATAGGCAGATATTCTGCTTTGAAATCTAAAAATGGGAGGAAGACTTGTATGGATGCAGGCGATATTATTTCGATTGGAAGACAGACGGTCTGGATTATTATAAAGACATCGGTTCCAATTCTTCTGGTGTCAATGATTGTAGGTCTGATCATCAGTCTTTTGCAGACATTGACGTCAATACAGGAACAGACACTTACATTCGTCCCGAAACTGCTGGCAATTATGCTTGCACTGATGATTATGGGACCGTGGCTGCTGAATGAAATCGTTTCTTATATGAATATTTTATGGGGCAGTTTTGCCCAGTATATTAGCTGATTAAGGAGTTACAGATGATGGATTTCGAGGTTGCGTTAGATCAATTTGAAATTTTTATATTGATATTAATGCGGATGGCTTCTTTTGTCTATACGGCTCCTTTTTTTAATACATCGGGGACGCCGCAGAAAACAAAAGTCGGCTTCTCGGTATTTTTATCTATTTTGGTTTACAGCTTACAGGGCAGTGATGTTTCTGTGTCATACAACGGGGTAATCGGATATGCGGCATTGGTGCTTGAAGAAGTGGCAGTAGGGCTTCTGCTGGGAGCGGTTACATCATTTTGCACACAGATTATTCTGTTTTCCGGTAAGATTATTGATATGGATACAGGTATTTCCATGGCACAGATTTATGATCCGACGACACGTATGCAGGTCGGTATCATGGGGAATTTTTATTACTACCTTGTCATGCTTCTGTTGATTGTAAGTGGACTGCACCGGTATCTGGTAGCGGCAATTGTGGAAACTTATAATGCAATTCCGGTAGGTGGCGTAAAGTTTTCCTCTACGATTTATACGGATATTTTGAAATTCGTCAGTGAATATTTCGTGATTGGATTTCGTATTGCGCTTCCGGTATTTGCGGTCATGCTGCTGGTAAACTGTATTCTTGCCATTATGGCGAAGGTTTCACCGCAGATGAATATGTTTGTAGTCGGTATCCAGTTAAAATTATTTGTAGGACTTTTGGTGATTTATTTTACAATTTCCATGCTGCCTGCGGTATCCGGCTACATATTGGAAGAAATAGAAACCATATTTGCAGCACTGGTAAGAGGAATGAGTTAGTGACATGATGGAATTGGAGAATTTGGTATTGGCATACAATCTCCAGTTTTTTGCAAAAGACGGTCCGGGTGGTGAAAAAACAGAACCGGCGACCAGCAAGAAACTGGATGATGTCAGAAAAGAAGGACAGGTAGCGAAAAGCAAGGAACTGATTTCAGCAGTATCTCTGCTTGCACTATTTGTATTGATTAAAGTTTACATTGGGATAGTAGGTGAAAAATTACTGAAAGTATTTCAGGATTTTTACAATACATTTGATAAAATTATATCAAGCAGTGCCACAGGGCTTCCGATGAATCTTTCACTGGAGGCAGTCAAACAGATGCTGATATCAATAGTGCTGATTGCGGCCCCGTTTTTGATTGTGGCAGTTATCATTGCATTTTTATTAAATGTTTTACAGCAGAAATGGATGGTAACGGCAAAGCCGTTACAGCCGAAAGCCAGTAAAATCAGTCCGTTAAGCGGATTTAAGCGGATTTTTTCGGTAAAACAGCTGGTGGAACTGCTAAAGGCTATTGCGATGATGGCGGTTATCGGCATAGTAGCTTATCAGACGATTAAAGATAAACTGCCGTTGATACTGACATTTTACAACATTCCGTTATATACGGCGATTGCGGCAGTCGGGAATATTCTGGTTGACATGGGAATTAGAGTAAGTGCCGTCTTTTTGATCATCGGCTTTGCTGATTTAATTTTCCAGCGGCATAAGTTTAAAACAGACAATATGATGACCAAACAGGAAGTTAAAGATGAATTTAAGAATTCCGAAGGTGATCCGCAGGTAAAAGGTCAGGTCAAGCGGCGTATGATGGAAATTTCAAGACGAAGAATGATGGAAGCACTGCCGGAGGCAGATGTTGTCATTACCAACCCGACACATTTTGCGGTTGCGCTAAAATATGAACCGAACTCGGGCAAAGCACCGGTGGTTATTGCAAAAGGTGCGGATTATCTGGCCTTCCAGATTAAGGATAAGGCAAAAGAATACCATATTGAAATTGTGGAAAATAAACCGCTTGCGAGAATCCTTTATCACAATGTCGATATTGGCATGGAGATTCCACCGGAATTATATCAGGTTGTAGCGGAAATTCTTGCGAGAGTCCTGCAGCCGGGCAAACAAAAAACGATGCTGTTATAAAATGGTATGGGGATCAGATAGAAAAAAAGACAAAATGTTACAAATATTTGAAATGTAAAAAGAAAAATGATAGAATAAATATGTATGTGACATTTGAAAAAATATTAAAATAGACGAAAGGAGAATGGAATAATGAGCGTAAAGAAGAATGACTTATTCATGGGTTTGTATCTGCTTGCAGCAGTTATATTCTTCATTATTTCTATTCCTTCATGGTTGTTGGATATTATGCTTGCTATCAATATCGGAATAGCACTGATTATTTTATTTAATACATTATATGCAAAAGAGGTTCTGGATATGGCGGCATATCCGACCATGCTGCTCTTTACGACATTGTTTCGTATTTCGTTAAATGTATCTTCAACAAAACTGATTTTAAAAAATGGTGATGCCGGACATGTCGTTGAAACATTCGGAGAATTTGTGGGCGGCGGTAATTTGATTATTGGTGTTATTATCTTTATCATCATCATTATTATCCAGTTTATTGTTATCAATAAAGGTACAGAACGAGTTTCAGAAGTAACGGCGCGATTCACACTGGATGCGATGGCAGGTAAACAGATGGCAATCGACTCCGATCTGAATACAGGTGCCATTACGGATAAGGAAGCGGCACTCAGAAGAAAGAAGTTACAGCAGGAAAACAGCTTCTTTGGTTCTATGGATGGTGCGACAAAGTTCGTAAAAGGTGATGCAACGGCAGGTTTAATTATTACCCGTATCAACATTATCGGTGGTATTGCCATGGGTATCTCTATGGCGGAATGACAATTAATGAGGCATTGTCAAAGTATACCATTCTTACCATCGGTGATGGTCTGTCCAGCCAGATTCCGTCACTGCTCATTTCTCTTGCAACTGGTATTCTTGTAACGAAGGCTTCCAGCGAGGGTGAGCTTGGTGATGAGATGGTAGGACAGCTGTTCTCCATGGACAGGGTTTTGCTGATGGTTGGTGCGGCAATGGCATTTTTAGGAGCATTTACACCACTGCCGTGGTATGTCTTCATTCCGATTGGCGTGGCACTGATTATATACAGCCGTAAAGTGGGGGCAGATGCAGGTGCTGCCAAGATAGAAGAAGAGGTTGAACAGGAAGAAACAGAAGCACAGGAAATCCGTAAACCGGAAAATGTAGTATCACTGCTTAATGTAGACCCAATCGAACTGGAATTTGGTTATGGTATTATTCCGCTTGCAGATGTGAATCAGGGTGGTGACCTGCTTGACCGTGTCGTTATGATTCGTCGTCAGGTAGCCTTGGAGCTGGGTGCGGTTGTGCCGATTATCAGACTGCGTGATAATATCCAGTTAAATCCGAACCAGTATGTTATTAAGATTAAGGGAATCCAGGTCAGCGAAGGAGAAATTTTATTTGACCATTATATGGCGATGAATCCGGGATATGTCGAAGAAGAAATTACCGGTATTCCGACCTTTGAACCGTCTTTCCATCTTCCGGCAATCTGGATTACGGAAAGTCAGAGAGAACGTGCGGAATCCTTAGGCTATACGGTTGTTGATCCGCCGTCTATTATTGCAACGCATCTGACGGAAGTGATTAAGCAGCATCTTTCAGAACTGCTTACAAGACAGGATGTTCAGAATCTTATTAATAATATTAAAGACAATAATACAGCATTAATGGATGAACTTGTACCGAAGCTGATGAGTATCGGTGAAATCCAGAAAGTATTACAGAATCTTCTCTCAGAGGGAATTTCAATCCGTGACCTTGTTACAATTTTTGAAACCCTTGCTGATCATGCAGCAGTTACAAGAGATACGGATATTCTGACAGAATATGTCAGACAGAGTCTGAAACGTGCAATTTCAGGCAAATATTTCCCTGTTGATGAGGTAACAAGTGTTGTTACATTAGACCCGGCAGTGGAACAGGAGATTATGGGTGCTGTAAAGAATACAGAACAGGGGTCTTACCTGACGCTTGATCCGGAACGGACAAAAAAAATCATGCAGTCTTTGGGTGAACAGTTAAAGAAGCTTGAAGATATGGGAAAAAATCCAATTGTGATTACTTCGCCGATTGTCAGAATGTATTTTAAGAAGCTGGCAATGGATTATTATAAGGATATTATTGTAATTTCTTACAATGAAGTAGAATCAAATATTGAATTACAATCAGTTGGGATGGTGACAGCATAAATGATAGTAAAGAAATTTCAGGCACCGACGGAAACAGAAGCAGTATTAAAGGCGAGAGATGAACTGGGCAGTTCAGCCGTCGTATTAAATGTAAAAACATTGAAACAGCGTGGAATTTTCAGGCTGTTTCGGAAAGATATGGTAGAAATTACGGCTGCACAGGAAGAAAACGAAGGTGCAGGTGAAAAAAGCAGGACTTCTTTTGATGAAATTGCAGGGGATGTCCTTGCAGATACAGACATGCCGGCACAGGAAGGTCCGGCAGCGGCATATACACCGTCAGGTTACGCACCGCGCGTGTCAATGCCGGTAAGAAGCCCGCACCCGGCAGGGGCCTATCAGCCGTCCTCACAGGTGTCGGCAGCGGATACTGCGGCAATTGAGCAGAAGTTAGATTCTCTCCAGCAGCTTTTAAAGAACCGCATGGATTATGACTATACGGTATCGAAAGAAAGAACGGCAGACCGGGCAGCGCAGGATGTTCAGAACAGCTATGAATTGAATGGTGCAGATGAAGGCAGACGTGTGGTGCAGGAACGTGAAAATACCAATTACAGATTTTTGCAGCTTATATATAAGAAGATGCTTGAAAATGATGTGAATGAAAAATGTGCAGACAGCATTATCGGTGATATTGAAAATTCTTTAAAAAAGGAATCCAATATTGACAGCATTCTGGCAGCAGTATATCAGAAAGTGATTTTAAAACTGGGTGAACCCCATATTATTACATTACAGGAAGATAAGCCAAAGGTTGCCTTTTTTATCGGTCCGACAGGTGTCGGAAAGACAACGACGATTGCAAAGATTGCTTCCAAATTTAAACTGGAAGAACATGCAAGGGTTGCATTTATTACATCAGATACTTATAGAATTGCAGCGGTTGAACAGCTCAATACCTATGCTTCTATTATATCCTGTCCGGTAAGTGTCGTTTATTCGGCAGATGAACTGGAACATTGTCTGGAAGAGTATAAGGATTATGACCTGATTCTGGTAGATACAGCAGGAAGATCCCATAAGGCTGAAGGGCAGATGGATGAGCTGATGGAACTGATTGAAAGAACCAGACAAAAAAGCGATGAATTTGATGTGGATATTTATCTGACATTAAGTGTTACAACCAAAAGTAAGGACCTTGTCAGCATTGTAGAGCGCTATCAGGATATTAAAGACTGGTCGGTTATTTTTACAAAACTGGATGAGACCTGTTCGCTTGGCAATATTCTCAATATCAGAATGATAACAGATGCACCGTTGTCATATACGACACTGGGACAAAATGTGCCGAATGATATTGAAGTGATTGATAAGCAGGCGTTGGCAAAACAACTTCTGGGAGGAGCTGAATAATGGATCAGGCAGAAAATTTAAGGAAAATCATGCAGCAAAAGGAAGAACAGGCAAAAGAAGCAGCACGTGTGATTGCAGTTACCAGTGGAAAGGGAGGCGTTGGAAAATCCAGTGTGTCCGTTAATCTGGCGATTCAGTTTGCGCGAATGGGAAAAAGTGTTGTAATTTTAGATGCCGATTTTGGTCTTGCCAATGTAGAAGTTATGTTTGGTGTGATTCCGAAATATAATCTGAGTGATTTGCTGTATAACGGGCGGGAATTGAAAGAGATCATCTGTGAGGGACCGGAGGGAATCCAGTTTATTTCCGGCGGTTCGGGAATTGCCAATCTTGCAAATTTTGACAAAGAGCAGGTGAAACGGCTGATTAATAAAATGACGGAACTTGAAAAAATAGCAGATATTGTTATTATTGATACAGGCGCCGGTATTAACCCAAGCGTTATGGAATTCCTGATTTCCAGTCCTGAAACGATTCTGGTAACAACACCGGAACCGACTTCTGTAACAGACTCTTATGCGCTGCTAAAGGCTCTGAGCATGACAGAAGGGTTCCAGGGGAAAAATACAACCGTTAAAATGATTGCAAACAGGGTGTCTGATGCAGGTGAAGGAAAGAATCTATATGAAAAGCTGAGTATGGTTGTTTCTAAATTTTTGAATATTAATATTGAATTTCTCGGTGTTATTCCGCAGGATAGTTACATTACAAAGGCAATTATGAAACAGAAGCCGGTTTCCATTATGTATCCGAATGCGGCGGCTTCAAAGCAGTTTGAAGCGATTGCAAAGAAAATGTCCGGCACACAGCAGGATGTTCCGGATTCAAGAAGAGGGATCAGGGGATATTTTAAGAACTTTTTTGCAAAAAAGAATGTGTAAAAGGAGTTGATAAATATGTCGAAAAAAATATTAATTATTGATGACTCTGCACTCATGAGAAGAGTAATATCTGATATAATTAAGTCAGGCAATGAGTACGAGGTTGCGGCAATTGCAAAAGACGGCCTGGAGGGATACGAATATATCCGCCAGAATCCGACACTTTACAGTGCAGTTATTCTTGATATTAATATGCCAAAGATGAATGGATTACAACTCCTGCAGAAGCTTCAGCGTGAGCATATTGAGCAGACCGTTATTGTTGTCAGTACGGTGGCGAAAGAGGGCGCACGGGAAACAATTCAGGCATTGGAATACGGGGCATTCGATTTCGTTACAAAACCGGAAAATTATCTGGAAACGAAAAGCGAAAGCTTTAGAAAACGTATTCATGAGATGCTTAATGTTGCGACCAGCACTAAAAAGACACTTGAAAGAGTCAGTGCTTCTTCCGTATCCAGAGCCGTACCGTCAGGAAGCAGCCGGTTTACACCGGGAAAAACGCAGGATGAAGCTGCAAGAGAACAGCGCCGCATGGCGGGCGCAGAAGCTTTAAAGGCAATCCGTGCCAGAACCGGGACAGCACAAAGTGCGGCACCGGCTAAAAAAGTAGATGGGAAGTTATATAAGGATGTGAAAACGAATTGTAAAAAGGTCGTGGCACTTGCCTGCTCAACAGGCGGACCAAAGTCCTTGCAACAGGTCATCCCGATGCTCCCTAGAAATCTGGATGCAGGTGTTGTGCTGGTACAGCATATGCCGGCAGGCTTTACAGCCTCGCTTGCACAACGGCTGGATGAGATGAGTGACGTACAGGTAAAGGAGGCAGAAGACGGAGATATTATCCGCAGAGGGCATGTCTATATTGCACCGGGCGGAAAACATTTAAGAATTGTAAAAAATGGTTCAGGACATAAGATACAGTTAAGTGATGAACCGGCAATTGAAGGATTAAGACCTTGTGCCAACATTATGTATGAATCATTAGAACGGTGTGATTACGATGAAATCACCTGTGTAGTGCTTACCGGTATGGGAGCAGATGGAACCAAAGGAATCAAGGGCCTTTCAGACAGACATAAAAAGATTTATGTCATCGCGCAGGATGAAGACACCAGTGTGGTGTATGGAATGCCAAAGGCCATCGCTCAGACGGGACTGGTTAATGAGGTAGTACCGCTTAACCGTGTCGCTGAAGTAATTACGAAGAACGTGGGGGTATCATAAGATGGATGTTAGCCAGTATTTAGAGATTTTTCT
>OGGV01001587.1_pt1 | contig 10507 bp, 10 predicted proteins | sample 1571301 | NCBI WGS metagenome assembly OGGV01 (sample SAMEA2582072, study PRJEB24529) | metagenome | biome: Human gut stool | place: China | collected 2011
AATTTTTAAAGACGAAGCTGATTATTTACAAGAATGGATAGAATTTCATAGAATAGTTGGAGTAGAACACTTCTATTTGTATAATAATAATTCATCATCATTTTCTGCATAATTCCATTAACACTACACAACTGCCCCATTACCGCTGTTTTTCTTTCACCTGAAATATTTTTCACCAACAATTCTGTCTCTATGACCTTATAATCTTCATCCGGATTATATCTCATTTTTAATGCAGCATCTTTATCATCCGCCTTGTACGAATCACGTTCACGGCCGATTTGTGTGCTGTCTATATAATTTTCCCACTCTGCTTTTTCATAAACTTTTACTGAATCCAAACATATCTGATATTCATCTGTATTAACCGTATCACCAATATTGTAATTATGTATTTTTACTGACGGATATACTTTATTAACATATATTATTCTTGTAAAAATGGATGCAGCCGCAGCAAACACGCATAAGTACACAATTATTTTTCTTATCTTCATCTAAATTACATCCTTTTTTATTTTCATAAAAAACAGTAAATCCACCACAAACACTATAAATATCTGAACTGCCACGTATACAGCAATGTCTTTATACAACAGCATCATTCCTGATGTTGTCATCAAGGATGCCGTTGAGCCAAATAAATATTTCATAATAAAGCTGCTGCCATAATATACTAAAAACGGTACAAGTATCACTGCATATTTATTTTCTTCAAAGAATCCAACTGTCAGACACAGACAATTAAGCAGTCCAAATAATATAAATACATATGTTATGTAAATTATCACGTACAATTCCGGATGTTTGTAAAAAAGTTCTGCAAACACTGCTCTTTTTCCAACTGAATAAAATGATACCGAATACACAGGAATACCCCATGGTGCAACGCACATGCTTATAATAAGGCTCGCCACAATCGGTATTGCCGCAATCGTTCCTCCATTTATAAATGTAACTATAAATTTTGTAATATAATAATCTTTTTTATTTTTACATCTTAAAATCAGCTGATTAATCAATCCGCTCCTCTTATCCTCGACATATGATAAACCATATGGTATTGCCGCCATTACAGGTATCAGAACTTTATAAACATAATAATATTTGCTGACATCTCCATGATTTGGCATCCAAAAATACAAAGATGTCACAACTGCATTTGACTCAAATACATTCGTGTACCCCGGCTCAATTTTCTCCGCACACTGTGCCAGGTCTATCGCACCTCCAAGCCACGAAGTTCCTACCAGGTCTAGTAATGCAATAAGACATCCTGCCAATGCCATGAGCAGAAATTTTTTATTTCTAAATGCCCTCATGCACTCTATCTTGAATATTTCTTTCACTTTTTTCTCCTCATTTATTCTCAGACATTTTTATTGTCTGTTAATGTATATTCTGTACCCTCCATTATCATATGTTACTTCTTTTTCGCCATCCCATCTCCTGCTGGCATGTGAATCATCGTTTCCAATAACGAGGTTCTCATCATCTGCATACTCTTTAGGCGTTCTGAACACACAGGTGTATGATATCTCGCTATTAGATTCGATGTATACGCGAAAAGCAAACGATTTCCAATCATCGGTTCTTACATAACCCATATCAGAATTAAGATTATTACTACTATTATCAATTTCTGGCAAAGTATATCCTTCTATATCTGTATCAAATTTCATGTCTATTAGTTTGAATTTATCTGTATTTATTTCATCATACGTAGCATCTTCCAACATAATTTGACACATTGGTTTTATCTTAAATAATCCACTTTCTACACACGAATTTTTTAATATAATATGGATTTTAATATAACTGTAATCATTATTTATATTATAATCTTCCAATAATTCAACACTATCAATAGTCACATACATTATACTTTTGAAATTTTCTGAAATCTCATTTGATTCTTTAAATGTATCATAATACAAAATCCATTCACCAACCATACCTGTTTGATATTTAAAAAATTGCTCTTTATTTATAAATTCAAAATTATTATAATCGGGCTGTTTTATTTCTTCGTTTTGGGATAGGGCAGCTTCAACTCGATTATCTTTTATCTTTTTATAAAAATCATCTATATATTCATCATTATTCAATAAATATATAAATAAAGTTATTAAACTAATCAATATAACAAGCATTCCTTTTTCTTTCATATGGTTATGTTTGTCCACGTTCATCTTCCCACTTATCCCCCATTAATATATCTTATTCCTCTGCATCAGTTCTAAATATTACTACAAATCGTGTATAATCCTCCTCATAAGACTCACCTAAAAGACCTGCATTGTCAAATCCATTCTGCTTTACAGTATTCAAAATTGAATAAATATCACCAGCATTCATTACATGTCTCCAACTATAATTAGAACAAAGAGACCAATCATCACCATTTTTATTTCTACTATTGCTTCCAATTGCAGATATACAAAGTGGATAATTTGTGCTATCACAATAAACTAACATGTTAGACTCATTATCCTTTGGATAGCAAAGTGATGTATCAAAGTCAATTCCTTCCCATCCATGTGTAAACAAAAAATCTTCATGGTCCGTATTATTTGCTTTCGCAATATTACCTGAAGACCCAGCACTGACTCCGGCTGCAACTGCCGCACATAAAATCACTGCTGTTCTGAGTGTTTTTTTCACACCATGCTTTTCTTTCGTACTACGCTTTTCTTTCGTACTTTTTGTCATTTTTGAGTTTTTCAAACTCATCTGTTTTCCTCCTTAATTAGAATTTTGTATCCGGATTACGGGTATTACCATATCATAAAAAAAGAGGATTTTTTCAAAAGTGTCAAAAACAGCAGTCTAGTGGTCAAAATTAGCATGTAATATATCACGCTGATTAATCATGTACTGCTTTATATATACAAAATAATATCTGCAATAAACTTTTTATTTTCTGTTTTAATAATCAGTTCACCATGATATTTCTCAACAGTATTTCTTACATTTGCCAGGCCTATTCCATGTTCAAACGAATCATCTTTTGTTGTGACAGGCAATACGTTTTTTGCTACATTAATATTATTGGCATATGTGTTCATAACTAATATTGACATAACTCCGCGATTATATTTTATATTTATATTAATACTTCTTTCTTTTTCATCACATTCAAGTGATGCTCTGATTGCATTATCCAGAATATTGCCAAGTATAACCGCAATATCATATCCATCCTTAATAATCCCTGATGGAATTGTAATATCTGTTTCTGTTTTTATATTACTATTTTGGGCTTCATTAATTTTATTATTTAAAATCGCATCGAGTTCTATGTTTCCTGTATCAATTTTCTGCTCATTTTCATGTGCAATATCTGCTATCTTTTGCATATATAGTTTTAATCTGTCATAGTTTTTATCATCAAGCATCTGTTCCATGACAATCATGTGATTCCTCATGTCATGGCGTATTCTTCTCATTTTTTCGTTCGTCTCCGCCATTGTGCTGACCTGATTTTTAATTGAATTATATTGCTCAACCATTGCCTTTTTATTTAAAGCTATCTTATATTGTTTTATAAATTCATTATAAAATACTATCATCAGAATATTAATTACAACAATTACAAAAAACATTACAAGCTTTTCTTTATCATTAAATGATGCATTATTTAACATGTAAATTGTAAATGAAAAATACAGTACCGGTATTATTATTATGAGAATTCCGGTAAATGTTACTGTTGTTTCTTTCATTTTAAGATACGCTTTGAATACTATATACTCTATGGCTGTAAACATTATATATGTTTCATATCCATCATCACAGCCTTTCATAAACATATATGTAAATGTATACAAGACAACAAGTGCTACAAGCACAGCACAATTTGTACCAAACATTTTCTTTTTATCAACATTATAATTTACCGACAATGCCATAAATCCAAGAAATACTATAACAGGAAACAATATCATTGCATATGGAAATAACATCATGTCCATAAGAAGAAATACATATACAGCATTTGTCAATATATTAAGAAGCACCCTCTTACATCTTTCTCCATATATATCTGTCGCCAGATCATTTGCAACAAAACAGCTGAAGGCACATACTGCCAAATTAATTACAATCCTATACTGCATGATTTTTTTATTTCTTCCCTTCTCTGCCTGCTGACCGGCAAAATTACATTATCATCAAGCTCGACATTATCGTATGAATATTTTCTTATATAAAGATTATTTACAATATATGATTTATGAATAAATAAAAATCCAAATTCTTTTACACGCTCATATATATCATTTAATTTTCCTTTTAATTTATATTCGCCACCACTGTCATGAACAATAATATATCTTCCGCTGCTTTCAATATAGCGAATTTCACTCACCGGAATTCGTAGCAGTTCCTTTCTGGCTTCAAGTATAAGAATATGTTTATTCGTATTTATGAGTTCTGCTGCTGTTTTCATAATTTTTTCTATGTCATTTTCATCAAATGGTTTTATCAGGAAATTCATTGGCCTTATTTCAAACAAATCCATTGCATATTTATTTTCAGATGATATAAAAACAATCTGTGTGATATTATCTTTCAAATCATTTCTTATAATTTTACCAACTTCGACGCCGGACTTTTCCGGCATCATAATATCAAGAAAAATCAAATCATATCTTTTCCCCGCCAATAATTTCTCTGATAATTTTACGCTATCCGTATAAACTTCAATATCATAATTTTCACTTTGATTTTTCTCTAATGAATATAAAATTCTCATCAGTCTTTTTGCAATCAGTTCTTCATCATCACATATACCAATTCTTAACATTTTCGTTACCAAACTCCTACGAATTCAGGATATTCCAGTCCTAAAACTTCAAAATATTTTATTTCATCTTAGCAACAAAAAATATTGCACTCAAGGGTCTGATTTTTTATAAAATATTTGCAATTGCATGTAATGTATATAATCAATAAAAAACATACATTTCTGAACCCTGACACAATTGGTAAATTCAAAAATGTATGTTTCTATTAATTAATCTTCAATACCGGAATATTTTTCTGACTGAACTTTGATAAGCTGTGCATCATCAAAATAATTTATCTTCATCGATGCTTTTACTTCATTAAGCGTCTGCTGTGCAACTTCATATGCTGCTTCTGTACCTTTTCTTAATATCTCATATACACCCGGAATATCTTTCTCATATTCATGACGTTTATTACGGATTGGTTCAAGCTGCTTCTGAAGTACATTATTTAAGAACTTCTTAACTTTTACATCTCCAAGTCCACCCCTGCGGTAGTGGTCTTTTAACTCATCAAGATTATTATAATCAGGAAGGAATTCCTTGAAATCTTCTTCTGAACTGAAAGCATCAAGATAAGTAAATACACAGTTACCTTCAATCTTACCTGGGTCTTCAACTCTGATATGGTCTGGGTCTGTATACATGCTCATAACTTTACGTTTTACTTCTTCAGGTGTATCTGAAAGATATATGCAATTGCCAAGAGACTTGCTCATCTTAGCTTTTCCATCTATACCCGGAAGTCTGAGACAAGCCTTATTATCAGGAAGAAGAATATCCGGCTCAACAAGTGTTTCACCATATATAGAATTAAACTTTCTTACAATCTCTCTTGCCTGTTCGAGCATTGGTTCCTGATCTTCACCAACAGGTACTGTTGTTGCCTTGAATGCAGTGATATCTGCAGTCTGGCTGATAGGATATGTAAAGAATCCAACAGGTATGCTTGCCTCAAAATTACGAAGCTGAATTTCACTCTTAACTGTAGGATTTCGCTGGAGTCTTGATACAGTAACAAGATTCATATAATAAAATGTAAGCTCTGTAAGCTGTGGAATCTGTGACTGGATAAAAATATTAGTCTTTGAAGGATCAAGCCCACATGAAAGATAATCAAGTGCGACTTCAATTATGTTTTGTCTTACTTTTTCCGGATTATCAGCATTGTCTGTAAGTGCCTGTGCATCCGCTATCATAATAAATATTTTATCGAATTCACCTGAATTCTGTAACTCTACTCTTCTTTTTAAAGAACCTACATAGTGACCAAGATGAAGTCTTCCTGTTGGTCTGTCACCTGTAAGTATTATCTTAGGATTATTATTTTTTTTATCATTGCCCATAGAACTGCTGTTAGACATAACGTCTCTCCCTTCTTAATGTTCGTATTAAATGTATTTTAACACAATTATTTCAAAATAACAATTGATAAATCTTGCAAATACATGTAGAATAGCATACAGAAAAAAAATTAGGAGGCATACTATGAAGCATCTACTTAACCCACTTGACTTTAGTGTGGAAGAGCTTAATGAATTACTTGATTTAGCAAGAGATATATCAAATAATCCACAAAAATACAGCCACGCATGTGATGGCAAAAAGTTAGCAACACTTTTTTATGAACCAAGTACCAGAACCAGACTCAGTTTTGAGGCCGCTATGTTGAATTTAGGCGGTTCTGTTCTTGGTTTTTCTTCTGCCAACTCAAGTTCAGCATCAAAAGGCGAAAGTGTCTCTGACACAATCCGTGTAATTTCATGTTATGCAGATATCTGTGCCATGCGTCATCCAAAAGAGGGTGCACCAATGGTAGCTGCCCAGAAATCACGTATTCCTGTAATAAATGCCGGTGATGGTGGTCATCAGCATCCAACACAGACTCTTACAGACCTTATGACAATACGTGAGCTTCGAGGCTCACTTGACAATTTTACAATTGGTCTTTGCGGAGACTTAAAATTTGGACGTACTGTTCACTCACTTATCAATTCACTTATCAGATACAAAAATGTAAAGTTCATACTCATCTCACCTAAAGAACTTCGTGTACCTGACTACATAATTGATACTTTAAAAGAAAATAATGTTGAATATGAAGAAGTTGAAAAACTTGAAGATGTAATGCCTCAACTTGATATTCTTTATATGACAAGAGTCCAGCGTGAGCGTTTCTTCAATGAGGATGAATATCTTAGAATGAAAGATTTCTATATACTTAATAAGGAAAAAATGGCTCTTGCAAAAGAAGATATGTATGTGCTCCACCCACTTCCTCGTGTAAATGAAATTTCTGTAGAGGTTGATGACGACCCTCGTGCCGCATACTTCAAGCAGGTTCAGTATGGCGTATATGTAAGAATGGCTCTTATACTTACTTTACTCGGTCTCAATAAATAACAATAAGGAAAAACAAGGAGGACAAATCCTCTCCTCACAGGAGTTCGGATTTTTCCTTCGGAAAAACAAGGAGGACAAATCCTCTCCTCACAAGAGTTCGGATTTTTCCTTCGGAAAAACAAGGAGGATTTTATGTTAAACGTAGGACAATTAAATGAAGGTTTCGTGCTTGACCATATAGAAGCCGGCAAATCTATGATGATTTATAATAATCTTGGACTTGACAAACTCGACTGCTGTGTTGCCATCATCAAAAATGCACGCAGCAACAAAATGGGCAAAAAAGACATCATTAAAATTGAAGGTGGTCTTGATCTTGTAGACCTCGATGTATTAGGCTTTATCGACCACAATATCACAGTAAACATAATTAAGGATGGTCAGATTGTTGAAAAGAAAGCTCTTTCTCTTCCGACACAGATTACTAATGTAATTAAGTGTAAAAATCCTAGATGTATTACTTCTATCGAACAGGAATTAGACCATGTTTTCATTCTTACTGATGAAGAAAAACAGGTTTACCGCTGCAAATATTGTGAAGAAAAATATTCAAGATAATTTTAATACAAAAAAGCTCCACCCGGTATAAACAACCGGACGGAGCTTTTTATTAACCAACCTGTTCTGATAATTCTTCATTATCATTAAAAAATTCTTTATAAAATTCTGAATTTTCAAAATTCATTCCACATGTATATGTGAGTTTTTCACCATATACTTTTTCATATATATCCTTCCATAAACGATAATTTTCTTTCATCATAATCATGGCATTTTCATGCTCCGACTTTGAAGCATCGGGATATATAGGCGGTGCAACATGAATTGTATATTCCTGAACAGGAAAACCGTCTGAATCTATTATATCACTGTCCTGCATAGTCATAAATACCGGCAGTACAGGAACATTATTTCTTGCTGCAAATTTATATGCACCGGTCTTTAAAGGCTTAGGTTTCCTATAATTCCACCACATGCTCTGTTCAGGATATATAAGTATAAAATTGCCCTCTGACAGAAGTTTATTTACAGCAGAAATAAATTTCTTCATAGTATCCATATTACTGCTCAATGGAAGTGTATTACAATTTCTCATAAGGAATCCATAAAATCCCGGAAAACTTGTGTAATTACCTTCTTTAATAATACGATACAATTTTCTTGACTGTTGTTGTGCTTTGTCATAGACGAGCTCCATTGCAAAGCTGTCATATGCATTAAAATGATTGCATGTAATAACTGCACCACTGTTAAGAGCTTTAAAATTTTCCACTCCCTCATAGCCTTTTATTATTACCTTTTTTTCTCTTATCATAGAATTAAGATACCATCTTGCAAACTTAAATGCATATCTTGTTCTGAATTTTTTCAAAAATTTATTAGATGTATAATCTATCTCTTCCGGAAGTAATACTCTTGAAGGCGGATCGTCCTCAACATCTTCATCGAAACGCCCCTCTCTTTCATATTGCTCTATTTTCTCAACTATTTCTCTTCTCTGCCTAGACTGTACCTGACTTCTATCGCAGATATTTTTATAATTATTCTCATTATGAATCTCATCATGTGCAAGTTTATAAAGATTTTCACCGTATTTCTTATCCTGTTCCTCATCTTCTCTTGTAAAGTTATTAAGAACATCTTTTATTTCGTCATATACGGTTGTTTCTTTTGCATACTGCCAGAAATACTTAGCCAGCTTACAATCCTCATAATGCCATGGCTTAGCTGCAAGATTATAGTGAATAAGGCAAATATCTTCCTCATCACATGCAAGCTTACCAAATGTCTCACTATTCCACTTAGGATCTATCCAATAAACATGATTTTTACAGATAATATTAAGATAATCCTGATCCTGTGCAACAACAAATGTATATGCATGAAGCAGCTCAACAAATTGTCCGAGTATATCCTGCTCTCTGAACTGATTTATATTAAGTACAAGAACTCCGGCATTAAAATAATGATTTCTGTCAATATCAAGAACCTGTTCAGCATAATTACCGAATATATCAGCCTGGGAAACAACCGGGTCACATGAAGCTCCGACATAATTATCACCTATATCATAATCGAAAAGTTCTGATATATCTCCAAGCACTACAGTATCACTGTCAATATACAATGCTTTTTCATATTCTGGAAACATTTCTGCAAGAAATAATCTGTAATATGTTGTATATGAATAATAATCTCTTAAAGGAAGTCTTTTTTCGAGTTCTTTTAAATATTCTGTTACATCATTGAAATATATATGAAATACATCATCTGCCATATCAAGTACGACCTGTTTCTTGTCATCATCTATTCCTGTATTCAGAATATGGATATTGTACTGTCTGTCTCTGTCTGCATTCATCATAAGAGACTTTAATGAAACCATAGTGTACTTTACAAATCCATTATCGCATGCAAAGAAAATCGGTATTATGTTGCTATTCATTTGTATTACCTTTTATATCCCTTTCAAATTTCTTTTTTAAATATATATATTCAAAGAATATGTCATCAAATGCATCATATCTAAATATTCGATAAACTTTACTAATCTGCCATTGTTTAATATTTTCTGTATGAGGATACGGTGTATAAAACAATCTCTTTGAAAAATGCCTTACAACAGTATGCTTATGTAAAAACTTCTGGTCATTAAACTTCTGAGGAAGCATAAGCTTTTTTGTTGTACTCCTGTAGATAGCAGACTGGTCAGCAAATAACAGTTTTTTTTCTGAAAGAAGTTTTCTTGCTTTTGAAAAAAGTCCTGTCTGCCTTATTTTTTTCATATTAAGCAAAAGCACACCTGCATTAATATAATTAGGATTAATCAGATATTTTCCATAGTGGTCTCTTGCTGCAGCATACTCGTAATCACTTATATCATGATTATACAAAAGTGTTATGTCCCTGTTAAATAAAATATCTGCATCAAGATATAATAATTTATCAGGTATCTCGTCCATCTCGTCAGCGAGAAGTCTTAAAAGTGTGTACGGAGAACAATATGTAAGCTCATTCGGGCAATTCGCAAATACTCTGTTATAATTTTCTATTACATCCATACGTACCACTTTGCTATCTTTGTTGTAGCTTTTGGCAATCGAATCAAGATATTCTGTCTTTTTCTCCGAAATTGCAATATAGCTGCTCTTTATATGGCTTACATCCATTGTAAATATGTAAAATGTAAATGGCTCTTTTGTTGTAGTTCTTAAAAATATTGAAAGCATACATGTAAGTATGCCATCAAAAACCCCATCATTACCGGCGAATAATACATTAATCATTATTCGTTCTCCAATCTGATATACTTT
>OGGV01001593.1_pt1 | contig 10485 bp, 6 predicted proteins | sample 1571301 | NCBI WGS metagenome assembly OGGV01 (sample SAMEA2582072, study PRJEB24529) | metagenome | biome: Human gut stool | place: China | collected 2011
ACTCTTTCCCTCCACGACGCTCTTCCGATCTTACAGCGCCTGCTGCGGATTCCGGTCAATTTTTCCGTAGGTTCGCTCAAAAATTGCCATCAGTTCCTTGTCCTCTTCCAGGCTGCCGTGGTAGTGGGAACGGGAGAGACGGCCGGGCGTTTCCGGTTCCGGCGCGGAATCGCTTTGCTTGGAAAGACAGGAGGGCAGATGCATGTATTGTTCTACCTGATTCCATGGGACAACAAATCCGGCACCATGTGCACAGAATACGGAATCCGCAGAGTTGGCGAGATCACTGTCGCAGTCATAGCCAATGGATGCGATGACTTCCTCTGCATTCTGACAGGGGGCGTAGCCGTCAGAAGAACAGACCAGACGGCCGGAGCCGTGGGTATAGCTTGTCACAGCGGCAGCATAGCCCCGGAGCTTTGCCACAGGTGCCCGTCCGGCAATAACAGAACCGGTGTCCTTTGTTTCCGGCGGCTGGAAATCAGCGCCCATCTGCTGGAGATCTGTCATGGCCCGGCCTACGTTTTCTGTGGGCAGCTCCAGCCGGAAGCGATACCATGGTTCCAGCAGAACTGTCTGTGCCTTGCGCAGGCCGTTTCGCACAGCACGGTAGGTAGCCTGGCGGAAGTCACCGCCTTCGGTATGCTTGAGATGGGCTTTCCCGGCGCACAGGGTAATGCGCATATCCGTAATCGGGGAACCGGTGCATACGCCCAGATGTGTTTTTTCGGCCAGATGAGTTAAAACCAGCCGCTGCCAGTTTTTGTCCAGTGCATCCTCCCGGCAGCTGGATGCAAATTGCAGGCCGCTGCCCTGGGGGAGCGGTTCCAGGAGCAGGTGCACCTCGGCATAATGGCACAGCGGCTCGTAGTGTCCCACGCCCTCTACAGGTGCGGCAATGGTTTCCTTGTAGGAAATCTGTCCGGCATCAAACTGTACTTCCATTCCGAAGCGGTCGGCAATGAGCCGCTGTAAAATTTCCAGCTGAACTTCTCCCATAAGCTGCATCTGGATTTGTCCGGCCTGTTCGTCCCACACAATGTGGAGCGCCGGATCTTCTTCTTCCAGCTGTGAAAGCTGTTTCAGCGCATCGGTTGGATGTACCTGTTCCGGGAGATGGATGCCGTAGTGGAGAACCGGTTCCAGCAGTGGCTCTGCGCCGTTTTCTGTTATGCCCAGTCCCTGGCCGGCATAGGTGCGGCTCAGTCCGGTGACGGCGCAGACCTGCCCCGGCCCGATGCGCTCGGCCAGCGTATACCTGGCACCGGAATAAAGGCGGAGCTGGTTGGCCTTTTCGGCCCAGGGCTCCCCGTCCACTTCGCCGGTGAGCTGGGCCTTGACCTTCAGTTCGCCGCCGGTCACGCGCAGCCAGGTCAGCCGGGCCCCCTGCTCATCCTGCGAGATCTTGAACACCCGTGCGCCGAAAGCTTCCAGCGCGGGAGCCGGGCGGGTGAAGCGGTCCAGCCCGGCCAAAAGCTCGTCCACACCCTCCAACCTGAGCGCTGCGCCGAACCAGCATGGAAAAACATGCCGCCGGGCGATGGCCGGGAGAATGTCGGCATCGGTCAGCTCCCCTTTGTCGAGGACGGTTTCCATCAGCCGCTCGTCGCAGAGGGCCAGCGCTTCGTCGCGGGCGGACGCATCGGCCCCAAAATCCACAAAACCGTCCCCCAGCCGATGGTTGAGCTGTTCCAGCAGCGCCTCCCGGCCGGGGCCGGGCAGGTCCATCTTATTGAGGAAAACGAAGGTCGGGATGTGATACCGCCGCAGCAGACGCCAGAGCGTTTCCGTGTGGCTCTGGACGCCGTCGGTGCCGCTGATGACCAGCACTGCATAATCGAGCACCTGCAGGGTGCGCTCGGTCTCGGTGGAAAAGTCCACATGGCCGGGGGTATCCAGCAGGGTGAGGTCGGTGTTTCCTGCCGTCAGCAGGGCCTGTTTGGAAAAGATGGTGATGCCGCGCGCCTTTTCCAGCGCGTCGGTGTCGAGAAAGGCGTCCTTGTGGTCCACGCGGCCCAGCTTCCGGATGGCACCGGCACGGTAGAGCATGGCTTCGGAAAGGGTGGTCTTGCCGGAGTCCACATGGGCGAGGATGCCCACCACCAGCTGCTTGTGCGGGTCTTCCATGGTCTGCACCCTTCCTTATAAAAAGCTGATGCAGAGCGCCACCACCACCAGCGGCACCCCCAGCACCAGATTGGAGAGCATACTGCAATAGGTGCGCTCCTCCGGCTCCAGCTCCTCAAAGGAGACGATCTTCTCGTCGACATAGTCCATGATGGAGCGGGTGGCATGGAACTTTTTCTGCGGCTTGATCCCCTTGAACTCTTCGAGCAGGTGGTGGATGGTCAGGCCGTCCAGCCGCATATAGTCCACCCACGCCCAGATGAGCAGCACCACGCCGCACAGAAAACCCGGTGCCTCCCACATGGAGAAGGTTCCATCGCTGACATACCGCTCCCACAGCAGCATCAGCACAGCCACGATGGAAGTGCGGGTCACAGTTTTATATAAGATGGGATGAAGCATATAGCCTTTGTACATCGTGCGTAGTTTTTTCATGGTTTGCTCCTTATTCCGATACAGATCCATTTTATTGTAGCATGTTTTTATGAAAAAAGATAGCAGAATCGTCCGTGGTGAAAAAACAGCCCACTTTTTTCTTTGGAAGCCTGCCGCTTTCCGCGGTCCCCCGGCGCTTTGGATTCTTTTGCATTTTTCCGCTGCTGCTTTTCATGCAAAAGCGGCTGTCACCCTTTTGTTTCCAATTTATTGCTTTAATCCGTTGACTTCTTTTCAATACAGTGCTAAAATATTTGGAGTGCGACTTTTGCCCTTCCTGTGCATTTTTTCGTGGAGGACAGGCCACACTCGTTCAGGAATAGGAAAAAACGGCGCAGGCAGACCGCCTGTGCCAGAGATCTGGGAGGATCCATCCATGAGTATCAATTTTGAGTCTCACAAGCTCGACCGCCGCAGCTTCCTCAAGGGCGCAGGCATGGTCGGCGCAGCCAGCCTGCTGGCCGCCTGCGGCGGCAAGTCCGACAACGGCAGCACCGGCGGCTCCACCAGCGGTGCCGCAGCCCCCAACACCACCGGCGCCACCCCGCTGAAGGAGTTCATCTCCTTTGAGAGCGGCAACCGGGAGCTGGAAAGCTGGAATATGCTGTACACCCAGAGGGCTGAGGACGCCAACGTCATCACCAACCTGTGGGACGGCCTGCTGAGCTTCGACTGCTACGGCAAGGTCGTGCCCGCCATCGCTTCCAGCTGGGAGCACAACGACGATTCCACCGTCTGGACCTTCCACCTGCGCGATGACGTCGATTGGGTCGATGCCAACGGCGAGGTGAAGGATCACCTGACCAGCAAGGACTTCCTGGTCGGCTTCGAGTGGGTCATGAACGCCTACAAGAATGAGGCCAACAACACCTCCATGCCCAACGATACCGTCGTGGGCGCTGCCGATTACTACGAGCAGACCAAGGCAGCCGGCGACGCTGCTGCCGACATGACCTATGAGGACATGCTGGCTGCCGGTGTCGGCATCGAGGCTCCCGATGACTACACGCTGGCCTTCACCTGCAAGGATCCCTGCCCGTACTTCGACACCGTGGCGGCTTACAACAGCTTCTACCCCGTCGCTCCCGCCCTGCTCGACGAGCTGGGCATCGAGGGCTTCCGCGGCTGCGACAACACCACCATGTGGTACAACGGCCCGTATGTCGTCGAGGAGTATATCCAGGGCAACACCAAGAGCTATATCCCCAACCCCAGCTACTACGATGCAGCCAACGTCAGCCGCTTTGAGCGCCTGACCATCACCATGATCTCCGATGGCTCCATCAGCCTGCAGCTGTACGAGAACCGTGAGCTGGACGAGGTCGATCTGGGCGAGAGCAGCATCGCCACCATCCAGGCCGATCCTTCCAACGTGTTCAACCAGCAGCTGTGCGAGAAGCGCCCCAAGAAGTTCAGCTACTGCTTCATCTTCAACTACGACAAGCGCAAGGCCGACGGCACCGTCGATGAGAACTGGAACAAGGCCATCGCCAACAAGGCATTCCGCCAGTGCTTCTCCAAGGGTCTGGAGCTGTCCAAGTTCTACGCTCGCTACAACCCCATCAACCCGCTGAAGTGCGAGAACGACTTCTTTACCATGAGCGGCCTGTGCTACACCACCGACGGCACCGATTACACCAGCCTGGTCGCTCAGGAGCTGGGTCTGGACGGCGAGAAGTATGATGGCAAGACCATGAAGCGTCTGCGCGCCAACAACGGCGACATCACCGACCTGAAGAAGCAGGCCATGGACGAGCTGAGCGCCATCGGCGTCACCTTCCCGGTGCACTGCTCTTACTATATCCTGGCCGGTTCCACCACCGCTCTGGACAGCGCGACCGTCCTGAAGCAGTGCTTCACCGACAGCTTCGGCGATGACTTCATCGTGCTGGACATCGAGACCTTCGTCTCCTCCACCATGAAGGAGGTCGTGGCACCCAAGCTGCAGAGCTTCGTCCACATGGGCTGGGGCGCTGACTTCGGCGATCCCATCAACTTCCTGACCCAGATCATCATCCACGACGACAACGCTTACTACAGCTGCAACATGACCAACATCGAGGGCATCGCCGAGAACGGTGCCGCCGATTACCAGAAGGATCTGGTGGCTGCCTACGAGCAGTTCACCGACCTGGTCAACGAGGGCCGCGTCATCGTCAATGACACCGATGCACGCTACGCTGCCTTCGCAAAGGCTGAGGCCTACTTCCTGGAGGAGAATCTGATCTTCCCCACCGTCTACGATGTGACCTGGTGCCTGACCCACGCCAACGAGTACAGCAAGATCAACGCCATGTACGGCCCCTGCAACTACAAGGCGGTCAACTGGGAGACCAGCGAAGAGGCTTACACCACCGAGCAGTACGAGGAGTTCGCCGCTGCTTTCGATGCAGCCACCCAGGCCTGATCGGTTTTTGAGCGCATTCTAAGTTAAGCACTTTTCCCCCGGCGGGAGCTGTTCGCAAAGCGGATGGCTCCCGCTCTTTTATTATATAAAGCGTTTCGCACCTGTTCGTTTGTGAAGAACAATTTCGGTTGTTTTGTGTTTCAAAAACAGTGTTAAACTTTTTGCATCCTTCGTCAGACAAAAACAAATATATTTCATCATTTTCCACAGTCTGTCTTTCTTTTTTGAAGAAGTTCCTGTCCATGCTCCATTGACAGCTTATTCTTTTAATGATATAATAATCAGCGTGTTAAGGTTTTGCGGGAGGAGCACAGGCACAGACAGAGGGGTCTGTATCTGCGCTCTTTTGTATTCCTCAGCAGTACAGGAGATGCGAAGCTCCCGCAAAGGAGTGGGAAACAAGCAGGACAACGCGCCCTGCACCATGCACCGAAGCACGGAAAAAAATCTAGGGAGGATAACACAATGAACATCAATCACGAGTCTCATGCAATCAGCCGCCGCAGCTTTCTGAAGGCTTCCGGCGTTGTTGGTGCCGCCGGCATCCTGGCAGCCTGCGGCGGCAGTTCCAGCAGCTCCACCGCTGCTTCTTCCGGCGCAACCAGCGCCCCCAACACCACCGGCGCTACCCCGTTGAAGGAGTTCATCTCCTGGGAGAGCACCAACCGTGAGCTGGAGAGCTGGAACATGCTGTACAGCCAGATGGCTTCCGACATGAATGTCACCACCAACCTGTGGGAGGGCCTGCTGAGCTTTGACTGCTACGGCAAGGCTGTGCCTTCCGTGGCCAAGGAGTGGAGCCACAACGAGGACTCCTCCGTCTGGACCTTCAACCTGCGTGACGATGTCGACTGGGTGGACGTCAACGGCGAGGTCAAGGCTCACCTGACCAGCAAGGACTTCCTCGTGGGTCTGGAGTGGGTGCTGAACGCAGCCAAGAACCAGGCCAACAACACCTCCATGCCCAACGAGACCCTGGTGGGCGCTGCGGACTACTACCAGAAGACCAGCGACATGGGCGACGCCGCTGCCGACCTGACCTACGAAGACATGCTGGCCGCCGGTGTGGGCGTTGAGGCTACCGATGATTACACCCTGGTCTTCACCTGCAAGAATCCCTGCCCGTACTTCGATACCGTGGCTGCTTACACCAGCTTCTACCCCGTCTCTGAGGACCTGATCACCGAGCTGGGCATCGAGGGCTTCCGTGCCTGCGACTACACCAACATGTGGTACAACGGCCCGTATGTGGTGGAGGAGTTCATCAGCCAGAACACCAAGAGCTACATCCCCAACCCCAACTACTTTGGTGCAGACGATGTGTCCCGCTTCGACCGCTTCACCGTTACCATGATCAGCGACGGCACCGTTACCTTCCAGCTGTATCAGAACCGTGAGCTGGACGAGATGGATGTCGGCGAGAGCACCCTGACCACCATCCAGGCCGATCCTTCCAGCGAGTACAATCAGCAGCTGTGCGAGAAGCGCCCCAAGAAGTTCAGCTACCAGATGCACTTCAACTACCAGAAGAACAACGAGGACGGCACCCCCGACGACAACTGGAACAAGGCCATCGCCAACACCGCCTTCCGTCAGTGCTTCTACAAGGGCCTGGAGCTGACCAACTGGTATGCACGTACCAACAAGATCAACCCCCTGAAGTGCGAGAACGACTACTACACCATGCCGGGCGTCTGCTACAACACCAAGGGCGAGGAGTACACCACCCTGGTCGCCAAGGAGATGGGCTTCGACAAGGAGTCTTATGACGGCAAGACCATGATCCGCCTGCGCTCCAACAACGGCGACATCGCGGACCTGAAGAAGCAGGCTATGGACGAGCTGAGCGCCATCGGCGTCACCTTCCCCGTTCACGCTGCTTACTACATCATCGCCGGCAACTCCACCACTCTGGACAGCGCTACCGTGCTGAAGCAGTGCTTCACCAATAGCTTCGGCGATGATTTCATCGTGCTGGACATCAAGACCTACGTTTCCTCCCTCACCCAGGAAGTCCGTAACCCGCAGCTGCAGAGCTTCGTCATCAACGGCTGGGGCGCTGACTTCGGTGACCCCGTCAACTTCGTTGGTCAGGAGATCCTGCACGACGACAACGCTTACTACAGCTGGTACTACTCCAACATCGCCAAGATCGTCGAGGCCGGCCCCGCTGACTGGCAGAAGGATCTGGTCGCTGCTTACGAGGAGTTCACCGATCTGGTCAACACCGCAAAGGCCATCGTCGATGATACCGATGCCCGCTATGCTGCCTTCGCAAAGGCTGAGGCCTGCATGCTGAACAACGTTCTGGACTGCCCCTGCTACTTCGAGGTGGCCTGGACTCTGACCCACGCCAACGAGTACAGCAAGATCAACGCCATGTACGGCCCCTGCAACTACAAGGCGGTCAACTGGGAGACCAGCGAAGAGGCTTACACCACCGAGCAGTACGAGGAGTTCGCTGCTGCATTCGATGCTGCCACCAAGGCCTGAGTTTTTCACCGCACCCCAAAATAAAAGTTAAAGGTTCGATAACATGTTAAAATACACGGTTAAGCGGCTGCTCCAGTCGCTTGTCACAATCTTTTTGATCGCAACAGCCGTCTTTTTGATGATGCGCTGTCTGCCGACGGACTACTACTTCACTGAGGAACAGCTCATGAAGTTCACCGATCAGCAGAAGACCGCTGCTCTGGAAGCAGCCGGCCTGACCGACCCCATCCCCACCCAGCTGATCAAGTTCTACAACGATCTGCTGCATCTGGACTTCGGCACATCCCGCCGCATCCAGAACGGTGCATCAGTGGTCAAGGTCATCGGCAAAAAGTTCGGCGTCTCGATGCGCCTGGGCCTCACCGCCTCCGGCATCTCTCTGGTGCTGGGTGTGCTGATGGGCATTCTGCAGGCCGCATTCAAGGACAAAGTGTTCGACTGGATCGGCACGGCTTACACCGTGTTCGTCAACGCAGTTCCTTCTCTGGTCTCGTATTCGCTGGTCCTGGTCTTCGGCTCCAAGTACCTGGGCTTCCCCACGCTGTACTCCACCCGCAATGTGGGTGCGTCCAGCGTGCTGCCCATCACCTGCCTGTCGCTGGCTTCCATTGCAGGCTATGCCCTGTGGACCCGCCGCTACATGGTCGATGAGCTCACCCGCGACTACATCAAACTGGCGCGTGTCAAGGGCCTGAGCTCCCGCGAGATCATGTTCAAGCACGTGCTGCGCAACGCCATGGTCCCCATGGTGCAGTATATCCCCCAGTCCATCCTGCTGACGGTCGGCGGCTCTCTGCTGATGGAGCGCTTCTTCTCCGTCCCCGGCATGGGCCCCCTGCTGACCGACGCCATCCAGCGTTATGACCTGAACGTCGTGCAGACGCTGGTCATCCTGTATGCCGTTCTGGGCATCGTGGGTGTTTTCCTGGGCGACGTGCTGATGATGGTGGTCGACCCGCGTATTACTCTGACCGGAAAGGAGGAAGCTCGCTGATGGCTAAGGCATCGGATTTTGAGGGCAAGAAGCAGGACGAACTGTTCTACTTCGTCGAATACTCTCCGGAAGAAGCCGAGCGCATCGGCTATTCCAACTATTCCTACTGGGGTTCCGTCATCCAGAACTTCCTCAAGCAGAAGGTCGCTGTCTTCTGCCTGATCCTGTTCCTGGCACTGAGCGTGTTCTCTTTCATCGCACTGGCCATTGGCAAGTACGATTACACCACCCTGATCTCGGATACGAGCAAGGCATTCATCAAGCCGAACAGCGAATACTGGTTCGGCACCGACAACCTCGGCCGTGACTACTGGTGCCAGGTGTGGTACGCCACCCAAGTCTCCATCCGTCTGGCTCTGGTCGTTGCCGTTGGCGAGAGCATCGTCGGCGTCATCTTCGGCCTGATCTGGGGCTACGTCCGCAGCCTGGACCGCTTCTTCACGGAGCTGTACAACCTGATCGACAATGTGCCCTATATCATCTATATGACCCTGATCGCCCTGATGGTCGGTCAGAGCTTCTGGATCATGGCCATTTCGATGATCGCCATCAACTGGCTGTCCATGGCGCGCCGTGTCCGCAACATGGTCTTCATGTTCCGTGACCGCGAGTACAACCTCGCTTCCCGCTGCCTTGGCACCCCGCTGTGGCGTGTTCTGACCAAGAACATCCTGCCGTATCTGGTCTCTGTCATCATCCTGCGCATGGCGCTTTCCATCCCCGGCACCATCAACCTGGAGTCTACGCTGTCCTACCTGGGCCTGGGCCTGGGCATCGACACCCCGTCTCTGGGCCTGCTCCTGAGCAAGGTGCGCGGCTTCTTCCTGGATTACCCGTACCTGCTGGTCTTCCCCGCATCCATCGTGTCCATCATCTCGATCTCGTTCTACATCATGGGCAACGCTTTGTCGGATGCGGCAGACCCGCGCAACCACGTTTGATAGATTGGAGAGAGAAACGTAAATGGATAGAAAACCGATTATCTCTGCCAAAGACGTGGAGATCACTTTTAGCCTGCGCGGCCGCAAACTGAACGCCATCCGCAAGTGCTCGCTGGATCTGTATGAAGGCGAGACCCTCGCCATCGTCGGCGAGTCCGGCTCCGGCAAGTCTGTGTTCACCAAGACCTTTGTGGGTATGCTGGATGCCAACGGTACCATCACCGGCGGCTCCATCCTGTACGAAGGCCGCGATATGACCAAGTTCACCGAAAAGGACTGGCTTGGCGTCCGCGGTAAGAAGATCGCCATGGTCATGCAGGACCCGATGACCAGCCTGAACCCGCTGAAGAAGATCGGCAAGCAGATCCAGGAGAGCATCGAGCATCACCAGGGCCTGAAAGGCGAAGCCGCCAAGAAGGCCGCCATTGAGATGCTGGGCAAGGTCGGCATCCCCGACCCGGAGCGCCGCTACGAGCAGTATCCGCACGAGTTTTCCGGCGGTATGCGCCAGCGTGTCGTCATCGCCATTGCAGCGGCCTGCCGCCCGCAGATCCTGATCTGCGACGAGCCGACCACCGCACTGGACGTGACCATCCAGGCGCAGATCCTGCAGCTCATCCGCGATCTGCAGAAAGAGCTGGGCATGTCCGTCATCTACATCACCCATGACCTGGGTGTTGTGGCCAACGTGGCAGACCGCGTGGCCGTCATGTATGCCGGCCAGATCGTGGAATACGGCACCGTTCAGGAGATCTTCTACGACGCATGGCATCCCTACACCTGGGCGCTGCTGCAGGCTCTGCCGCAGCTGGGCACCAAAGGTGAGAGCCTGCCCACCGTGGATGGCACTCCCCCGAACCTGTTCAACGAGATCCATGGCGATGCTTTCGCCCCCCGCAACAAACACGCGCTGGCGATCGACTTTGTGGCAGAACCTCCGTTCTTCCAGGTGTCCGAGACCCATGCAGCAAAGACCTGGTATCTGGACCCGCGCGCGCCCAAGATCGAGCGCCCGCACTCCATCCAGAACCTTCGTGAGAAAATGGGAAAGATGGGAGGTTCCAACTTAAATGGCTGAGCGTGAAAAG
>OGGV01001605.1_pt1 | contig 10433 bp, 6 predicted proteins | sample 1571301 | NCBI WGS metagenome assembly OGGV01 (sample SAMEA2582072, study PRJEB24529) | metagenome | biome: Human gut stool | place: China | collected 2011
TCTTTTCAATAGGTTTCAGGAGATAGAAGGATGCGCTCACGTCGTAGCTCTCCACGGCAAATTCAGGGGAGGTGGTGATAAAGATGATCCTGCAGCCATGATCCGCCCGCCGGATCCGCTTCGCCGTCTCCATCCCGGTGATGCCATCCATGTAGATATCAAGGAAGATGAGATCATACTTTCCGGCCGTAAACGCGCCCAAAAACTCTTCCCCGCTGGAAAAACGGTCCATTGCCCCCCACTGAAGCCTATGCTGTTCCGCATATGTATCAATAAATCCGACAAGCCGGTCAGAATCCGTCTTTCGGTCATCGACGATCGCAATGTTCATGTTCGGTCGCTCCTTTGATGTTAAACTGTTAAAGCTATTTTAACATGTTTTTGGGGAAATGTGTGGAAGAATGAAACTTTTCTTCCATTTTCCGCCAAATAATGATATGATGGATACCGGCAGCATAAAGCGCAAAGGAAAAATGCCGCTGTTTTGGCATTTTATGGCGGCGGAAAAGACAGAAAATTGGATGCTGCATAGAAAGGTGAGCACGACAATGAATTTTATTGTACCAGCCGGTTATACTCCGGATATTGACTTAAAAGAGACCCAGATCGCTATCAAGGTCGTGAAGGATTTCTTCCAGAAGGAACTTACAAAACAGTTAAATCTGACCCGAGTTTCCGCTCCGTTATTTGTAACGCCGGAATCCGGATTAAATGATAACTTGAACGGTGTGGAGCGCCCGGTTGCCTTCGATATTAAGGAAGGCGGAAGAAAGGCAGAGATTGTCCACTCCCTGGCAAAATGGAAACGTTACGCGTTGAAACAGTACGGCTTCCAGCCGGGTGAAGGTTTATACACCGATATGAACGCCATCCGCGTAAGTCTTTATAAAAGAGAGCGCATGAAAGACCAGAGCCGGTATCTGCGGTATGAAGAAGCAGTGGGTTCAACCGGACAGTCACAGGGTATTTATATTCAGTTTTTAATTGCGGTAATTCATTATATTTCAAGTATCAATGCGCCGGCAGACAGTGCGGGTGTACTGGGCAAGACCATTTTTATTGATAATCCGTTCGGTGCGGCAAAGGATATTTATATCTGGGAGCCGATTTTTAAGCTGTTAAAGACTAACCACGTGCAGCTCATTGTTCCGGCACGAGGTGCAACCCCGGCGATTACGGGAAGATTTGATGTCAATTACATTTTAGGACAGAAGCTTGTACATAACCGGCAGCAGACGGTTGTTGTCGATTACTACAGTCGTACAAAAAATGAGGAACTTGAATATACGCGCATGGATTATGAGCAGGCAGTATTCGACTTTATATAGGCGCTATAGGCAAAAAACGCCTCAACGTTGGCATTTCTTTTTAAAAGAGTTTACAAGAATACTGCGCTGTGATAAACTTGAATAGAATATGTTTAAATCATTTATTTGATATATACAGTAAAGGTGGCGTTTGTTTTGGATAAGTATGAATTTAATATAAAAGTAGATCAAATTAAAAAGCTTGCTGCCAAGAAGTCATTTCAGGAGGCGGCAGCGATTGCCAAGGAAATGAACTGGCAGAAGGTGAAGGACTGGTCCACGCTGGCAACTGTTATTAACGTACAGGAAGCGGCAGGGGATTATCTGGAAGCAAGAGATATGGCAATTCTTGCATACAACAGAAATTTAGGCGGCAGAAAGCTGGTTTATAAGCTGGCGGAGCTGCTCATTAAGCTGGAAGATTTTGAAACGGCAGAGGAACTTTATGAAGAATATGAAAAGATGTCACCGCATGATGTCAATCGTTTTCTTTTGTATTTTGATTTAAGAAAGGCACAGAATGCCTCGGATAATGAACTTGTAGAAATCTTAGAGGACTACAAAGAGCATGAAATTGATGAAAAGTATATGTTTGAACTGGCAAAGTTATATGCCAAAACAGGCAGAAAAGAAGAATGTATCAAGACCTGTGATGATATTGTACTGTGGTTTCAGGACGGACAGTATGTGGAGAAGGCGATTCAGTTAAAGCAGGAATTTGGCGTTGAACTGACCAATACACAGAAAAAAATCTTAAAGGATATTAAGAATCAGAAGCAGGATATAGAAGCAACCAGAGAAATCATGTTTGAGGAACAAAAGCAGCTTGCGGCAATCCAGAGCGATGAAATTGAAGAAGCAGTGGAAGAAGCAGAAAGTGATGCAGACGATGATATTATTCTGCCGGAAGACGATGAAAGTACCCGTGGCATTAAATCTTTCTTTAAGAAGGCATTTCATTCGCGGGCGCAGTCAGAAGAAGATATGCGCGAAATAGGCTATGAAGATGATGACGAATCCGATGATTCCGATACATATGAGAACACCGGTGCGCAGGATACAGAAAAAGCACCGGAAGAACCGGTATTTTCAGCGGAAGAATTTGTAAAAGAAAAGACAGTGACGGATACCGCACCAAAAGCAGAAAAAAAGGAAGCTGATACAACGGTGGATTTGTCTGAAAGTATTGACAAGGCATCCTCATCTTTACGTGAACTGATAGAAGATGCAAAGAAGAAACTGGAAGACAGCTGCGGCGATTTATCAGGTAAAGAGGATTCATTCCGGCAGAAGGCTGTAAATACGGTCAAAGAACCGGCAGATGAAGTAGAGATTAAAGTGGACATTCCGGCATATAACAATCCGTATGATACACAAAATTTACAGGCGGCACTCGCTAAAAATTTAAGTGAATTCATGGAGGAAGAAAAAGCAGAGGCAGAGGCATTGCGTCCTCAGCCGGCGAAGCAGGAAGAAACGGCCGGTGAAAGTCAGGAAGATGAACAGATTGAAGGTCAGTTAAGCCTTGCAGACTGGTTAGAAGCGGTCCGTGAAGAAAAATACGGAAAGCAGAATACAAGGGAATTCTCAAAGACAGAGCTGGAAAAGATGTTAGATGAGAAGGACGAAAAGAGTGCGGCATACGAGCGCATTATGGTTGAGCAGAAAGCAGCGGCACAGGCAGCAGGCAAAGCCTTTGATGAAAAAGAAGCAAGCCGCCATGCACACGCACAGGTGATGTTACAGGCAGCAAAGACCGATCTTGCAATCCGTACCGGAAAAGCAACCGTACACTTAGAAGAAGCAGCAGCACAGGATGTCCGTCGTCAGCAGGCAGAGGAAGAAGCAAGAAGAAAAGCGGAGGCCGAAGTACAGATTCAGAGGCGCATGGAAGAAGCCCAGAAAGCAAGAGCCGAGGCAGAAGCCAGACGGTTAGCCGAAGCACAGCGTGCAGCTGAAGAAGCCAAGCGGGAAGCTGCAAAGAAAGCTGAAGCACAGCGTATAGCCGAACAGGAAGCAGCGCAGCAGGCAGAAGCCCAGCGGTTGGCGGAAGAAGCAGCACAAAGAGAACAGGCACAGCGTGCGGCAGAGCAGGAAGCGGCGCAAAGACAGCGGGCGGCTGTCAGTGAGGAAGTTTCATTAAATACACAGCAGCTTCCGCCGATGGAAGACCATCTTTCCGATATGAATCCGCTGGAAGCAATCAGCAGTGCAAAGCTTGCCAGTGCTGTACAGCAGGAGAAAGTTTACACCGGCATGGGCGAAGGCACGGAAATTGATGAAGAAAAGAAGTTAAGCGGAGAACTTGCAAAGATTTTCAGAAAATACCGTGAAATGCCGGGACTGGAAAGCCAGCTGGCAGCATATTTTGAAAGCCTTGAACAGGAAATGGCGATTTCAACGTCGCAGGTCGGCAATATTATCATTTCCGGTAATTCAAGCTCAGATAAGTCTGATCTTGCAAGAGCCATTGTGCGTGCGGTGAATTACCTGTATCCGGAACACACACGTAAGATTGCAAAGACGACCGGTGACAGTATCAATAACCGTGGACTGGCAAAGGCGATGAATAAGTTAAAAGGCACCGCACTGATTGTTGAAGGTGCGGGGGCAATCCAGCCGAAGCGTATGAGTGAAATGCTGGAATGTCTGGAACAGGATACGGAACGTATGATTGTTATTCTGGAGGATTCGGATGCAGAAATGAATGTACTGCTCAATTTCAATCCGGAAATGACACAGAAGTTTAATCATCGCATCGTGTTAAAACAGTACACGGTCAATGAACTGGTTGAAATGGCAAGAAAATTTGCAAGAAAACGCCAGTATGAAGTCAGTGATGATGCGCTGCTGGAACTTTATTTAAAGATTGATAAATTACGTAATAATGTAGATAATATCCGTATGGATGATATTAAGGAAATTATCAATCACGCAATTGTAAAAGCAGAAAAACGCGGCTCAAAAAGATTCTTTGGCGGTTTAAAGAGAAAACGCGGCGAAAACGGAGATGTTACCATCCTTGTTGAAGCAGATTTTAAAGATTGATAAAAAAAATAAAAATGCCGGTACAGGCAGCACAATAAGAAATGGAGGAAATGAATCATTATGAAGAACATAGAGGAACTGTCAGTAAATACAATCCGTGTGTTATCAGCAGAAGCGATTCAGAAAGCAAAATCAGGACATCCGGGACTGCCGCTTGGCGCAGCACCGATGGCATATGAATTATGGACAAACCATATGAACCACAATCCGGCAGACCCGGAATGGGCAAACAGAGATCGTTTTGTACTCTCAGGAGGACACGGCTCGATGCTGTTATATTCTTTATTACATTTGTTTGGCTACGGAAATCTTTCTATGGAAGACTTAAAGAATTTCAGACAGCTGGGTTCATTGACACCGGGACATCCGGAATATGGTCATACCGTTGGTATTGAAGCAACGACAGGCCCGCTTGGACAGGGTATGGCAATGGCAGTCGGTATGGCAATGGCAGAAGCACATCTTGCCGCTGTATTTAACAAAGACGGTTACGATATTGTAGACCACTATACTTATGTACTTGGCGGTGACGGCTGTATGATGGAAGGTATTTCATCAGAAGCATTTTCACTTGCAGGAACATTAGGACTGCATAAGCTGATTGTATTTTATGATTCCAACAACATTTCTATTGAAGGAAGCACCGATATTGCATTTACGGAAGACGTAACAAAGCGTTTTGAAGCATTCGGCTTCCAGACACTTGAAGTTAAAGACGGCAACAATCTTGCAGAAATTGCTGCAGCGATTGAAGCGGCAAAAGCAGATACAACCCGTCCGACAATGATTAAGGTCAATACGGTGATCGGCTATGGCTGTCCTGCAAAGCAGGGTAAGGCAAGCGCACACGGTGAACCGCTCGGTGAAGAAAATGTTGCGGCTTTAAAGGAATATTTAGAGTGGCCTTGCAAGGAAGCATTTACTGTTCCGCAGGAAGTATATGATCATTTCAACGAAGCTGCCAAGAAGAAAGCAGCAGTTGAAGATGAATGGAATGCATTATTTGAAAAGTACAGAAAAGAATATCCGGATATGGCAGAAAAATGGGATGCTTATTACAACGGATATGATTTATCAAAGCTGTTTGATTCAGAAGATTACTGGAAGAAAGCAGAAAAACCGGAAGCGACCAGAAGCACATCCGGCAGCATTTTAAATGAAATTAAACAGCTCATGCCAAACCTGATTGGCGGTTCAGCCGACCTTGCACCGTCCAATAAGACAAACATGAAGGATGCCGGTGATTTTTCAAAAGACAATTATGCAGGCACCAATCTGCATTTCGGTGTCAGGGAACAGGCGATGGCGGCAATCGGCAACGGACTTGCACTGCATGGCGGATTAAAGGCATTTGTAGCGACATTCTTTGTATTCAGTGATTATACAAAGCCAATGGCAAGACTGTCCGCATTAATGAATCTGCCGCTGACATTTATCTTTACACATGATAGCATCGGTGTCGGAGAAGACGGACCGACACACGAACCGGTTGAACAGCTTGCGGCATTCCGCTCCCTGCCAAATTTCTGTGTATACAGACCGTGTGACAGAACAGAAACCGCAGCGGCATGGTACCGTGCAGTTACTTCAAAAGACCAGCCGACAGCACTTGTGTTGACAAGACAGAATCTTTCACAGATGCAGGGTTCTTCAAAGGAAGCGTTAAAGGGCGGCTATATCTTAGAGGATTCTAAGAAGGAAGTGCCGGATGCCATCATTATTGCCAGTGGTTCGGAAGTAGAACTGGCAGTTAATGCAAAGGCAGAACTTGCAAAAGACGGCGTGGACGTGCGTGTTGTCAGTATGCCGAGTATGGAGGCATTTGAAGAACAGACAGCAGAATACAAGGAATCCGTTCTTCCGAAGGCATGCCGGAAGAGAGTTGCGGTTGAAGCCCTTTCAGACTTCGGCTGGTACCGCTACGTGGGCTTAGACGGTAAAGTTGTTTCCATGACAGGCTTTGGCGCATCCGGTCCTGCGGCATCACTGTTTGAAAAATTCGGATTTACAACAGAAAATGTTGTAGCGGCTGTAAAATCTGTTTTATAAAAGTATTGAAAAATTTATGTAAAACATACAAAAAATTCAAGAAAAACACTTGCAATTCACAGCAGATAATACTATAATAAACTCAAGATTGTTGAAAAATTAACAAAGTCCTGTGAGGACGTTCAACAAAATACATAGTATATGGAGGATTTTGAGTTATGACACGTTTTACATTACCAAGAGACTTATATCATGGAAAAGGATCATTAGAGGCATTAAAGACACTGGAAGGTAAGAAAGCCATTATCTGTGTAGGCGGCGGTTCTATGAAGCGCAACGGCTTCTTACAGAAGGCAGAAGACTATTTAAAAGAAGCAGGAATGGAAGTAAAACTGTTTGAGGGCATCGAATCCGACCCGTCAGTAGACACTGTCATGAAGGGTGCTAAGGTTATGGAAGAATACGGACCGGACTGGATTGTAGCTATCGGTGGCGGTTCTCCGATTGATGCAGCAAAGGCAATGTGGGTAAAATATGAATATCCTGACATTACATTTGAAGAAATGTGCAAGGTATTTGGTATGCCGAAGCTTCGTAAAAAAGCACATTTCTGCGCAGTATCTTCTACATCCGGTACAGCAACGGAAGTTACGGCATTCTCAGTTATCACAGATTACGAAAAAGGTATTAAGTATCCGCTGGCTGATTTTGAAATCACACCGGATGTTGCAATCGTAGACCCTGAACTGGCTGAAACAATGCCTGTAAAGCTGGTAGCCCATACCGGTATGGATGCGATGACACATGCCATTGAAGCGTATGTATCAACCGCAAACTGCGATTATACAGACCCATTAGCACTTCATGCAATTAAGATGATTCATGAAACACTGATTAAGTCATACAACGGAGATATGGCAGCCCGTGATTCTATGCACAACGCACAGTGTCTTGCAGGTATGGCATTCTCCAACGCATTACTCGGTATCGTTCATTCAATGGCACATAAGACCGGTGCTGCATTTGAAGGCGGACATATTATCCACGGTGCTGCCAATGCAATGTATCTGCCAAAGGTTATCAAATACAATGCCAAGAATGAGGAAGCTGCCAAGAGATATGCAGAAATTGCAGATTTCATTCACTTAGGCGGTAATACAACAGAAGAAAAGATTGATAAACTTATCGAACTGCTCCGCAAGATGAATGATGAACTCAATATCCCGCACTGCATCAAGCATTATGGTGAAGGCGGACTTCCGGCAGAAGAAGGTATTGTACCGGAAGATGAGTTCTTAAAGAAGCTTCCTGAAATTGCAGCAAACGCAATTCTTGATGCCTGTACAGGTTCTAATCCTCGTCAGCCAAATCAGGAAGAAATGGAGAAATTACTGAAGTGCTGCTATTATGACACAGAAGTAGATTTCTAATCAATAAGCTTATAACGGAAAAATAAATTTTCTATTTTACGTTTCTCCTTTCATAAATGCCGTATTTTTCATAGAATATATGAAAATACGGCATTTTTTTTGCAACTATATCATGTCCGGTTTCGTATAAAGAATAAGAGGAGGTGGCAGGAAGTGTTTGAAACAGATGAAACGCTTATCAGGCGCATATTACAGGGGAAAGACCGTGAGGCAGGTGAACTGCTGGTTGAACGGCATTATAAAAGAATATATAAAGAGATTTACTTAAAAACTTCAGATGAGGAGCTTGCAAAAGACCTTACGCAGGAAGCATTTATACAGATATTAAAAAATCTATATCAGTTTGACAGTAAAAAGGCGTCCTTTAAGACGTGGATTACAAGAATTGCCTGCAATAAAGTGATTGATTACATGAGAAGCCGCCAGCACCATGAAATGCTTATGACTGAAATTTTGGACGATTATGATAAAGAAGATGCGCACAATCTTGAGGAACGTGTGACAAACCGCATGGCAACACAGCGGGTAGAGCAATTACTTGAAAAAGAGGAAGTACAAAACCAGAAGATATTTAACCTGAAAGCACAGCAGGGTTACACATTTGAAGAAGTCAGTACGATTACGGGGGTAACAAAAACTGCTGTAAAAAACCGCTATTACTCCATGGTGAGAAAGATGAGAAAGGAGCTGAGTGATTATGAGTAGGATTAAATATCCGGGTGAACAGGAAATGAAGCGCCAGATTCAGGTGATTTTGGATGAGTCCGGCATGTTTGAAGATGACGAAAAAAGTCAGGGTTATACAGAGTGTGTGCAGGTGAAGAAACGTCCGGCGGTAAAGACGGCGATTTTATTTCCCCTGGCAGCCGCGGCGGTAATGTTTCTTGTTGTCACTGCGGCAGGACTGATACCGCAGCAGACAAATTCCAGGGTCGAACCGATGACAAATGTGCTGACGGATGATACAATAAGATCAGTATCAAAAACACAGCTAAGCGACGATATTACGGTTCAGATTTGTACAGACTGTTCTTATCTGCCATTAAAAGCATCCGGGTCAGACAGCGTATCGGACAGACAGATACAGTTTAGTTATACGTATCCGAAAATTTATTATCAGGGAACAGAGGTGGAGTCTGTTACGCGCTATTACGAGGACAGAATCGAACAGTTAAAGACACAGGCGCAGACACAGTTTAAGAATGTTGCCTTTGTAAAGGATTTGGATATTCCGGTAAAGATTTCATATCATTGTTCGGCATTAAACGATGTGACCGCACCGGAAAATAATCTGGTGTCAATTTATGAAAATTATTCGGAGAGTTATACAGCATACGATAAAGAAGGGGCGTATGTTACGGTAATGACCAATGCTGTTTATGGTGGGAATTTTAATGCAAAGACAGGAAAGAAGCTCTCTTTAAATGAACTTTTTGAAGAAAATGACTTGTCAGGGCTGGAAAAAGAATGGATCGGTATCGGACAGACAGAACAGGAATTACAGACGATTGCAGATACGGATGCATGGTATTTATCGCAGGACGGACTGGCACTGTGTATCAACGGCTGTGAAAACGATTATGAGAATAACGCAGGAAAGCTGCGGTATCACAATGTTTCATGCAAAACAAATGTCGTGGCTTATGACACGCTTTCCGGATTAAAGAAAGGCTAAAAATCCACAGGCAGAATGAATACAGGAAGATACGGCAGAATGTGAGGAGAGTATGCCAAACGAGATGGAAGAATTAGAATTTTATTTAAAAAAGGCAAAACAGGTTGTATATGAAGTCAAAAAGACAGTTGTCGGCAAAGATGAGGCTATCTGCAAACTGCTGATGGCAATCTTAGCAAAGGGACATATTCTGATTGAAGATATTCCGGGGGTCGGAAAGACAACGATGGCGCTGGCATTTTCAAAGGCACTGGGACTGGAATGTAACCGGCTGCAGTTTACACCGGATATTATGCCGTCGGATCTGACGGGATTTAACTTATACAACCGTCAGACAGGGCAGTTTGAGTACAAGCCGGGAGCTGTGCTGTGCAATATTTTACTGGCAGATGAAATTAACAGAACCTCGCCAAAGACCCAGTCTGCGCTGTTAGAGGTGATGGAGGAGCGCAGGGTGACGGTGGACAGCCAAAGCATTGAGCTGCCAAAGCCGTTTATGGTCATGGCAACACAGAATCCGTTTGGTTCAATCGGAACACAGAAACTTCCGGAATCCCAGCTTGACCGTTTTATGATTCAGATATCACTGGGATATCCGACCGTGGAAGATGAAATTGCCATTTTAAAAAATAAGACAAACGGCAGTCCGAAAATTATTTCGGAAAAGGTGCTGACAGCAGAGGAATTAATGGCAATGCAGGCTTATGTGGAACAAATCTATGTCGATGACAGGGTTTATGATTATGTGGCGCGGATTGCAAAGGCAACGAGAAACAGCCCGGAGATTTTACAGGGCATCAGTCCGAGAGGAAGTATCGCGGTGCTTGCGATTGCCAAGGCAGAAGCGTTCTTACGCGGACATACTTATGTGCTGCCGTCGGATATCCAGTATGTATTAATGGATGCTGCGGCACACCGTATTATTGTGGATAACGGATTGAGAAATGGAAATGTGACGGCAGAAACGGCATTAAAAAATGTGCT
>OGGV01001606.1_pt1 | contig 10432 bp, 6 predicted proteins | sample 1571301 | NCBI WGS metagenome assembly OGGV01 (sample SAMEA2582072, study PRJEB24529) | metagenome | biome: Human gut stool | place: China | collected 2011
GATAATCCTGTACCATAGGTAATACTGTTTCCTACACATGCAACCTTTATCCGTTGCTGGGCAGACAACACCCAACAAACGAACAGACAGACGAATAATAGTAAAATCTTTTTCATTTATTTCTTCCCAATGTAAGGTTTCACAATCTCTACCCATTTCAAGTAGCCTTTCCCCAGAAGATGCAAACCATCATTTGTATAGGTAGTGTTCATCTTTCCGGTTTGTTTGTCTATAAAATGGGAGTACAAATCTATATAGGTCGCTCCTTCTTTTTCTGCCAAGCCGACTAACCCTTTATTGATTTCAGGGATAACCTGCCAACGGGAAGTATGTCCCTTGAACATATTGTAATGGTCGGTGACCGGAAGAACACTTTGCAGATATAGCTTTGTTTTAGGCGAATCTGTCTTTATCTTCCTGACAATCATCTCAATACGGGATACAATAGTATCGGAGGGAGTTCCCCTACTCACATCATTAATACCAATCAAAAGAAATATTTTAGCGGGCTTTCCCTTCAGAATAGCATCAAGACGGTCATATACTCCCATACAAATGTCGCCGCTGATTCCACGGTTTTTGACATGTTTGTTCTTGAACAGTTCCGCCCATTCGGCACCGTTTGTGATACTGTTTCCCAGAAAAATAATGTCACTGGAAGTAACAGGCAGTTCTTCAAACAATGTAGCACGCTGGTAGTAAAACGTAGAATATTTGCGTTCTTGTGCGCGGCATAACAAAGACAGGGTCAATATGACCACTAAAAAAAAGATCTTTTTCATGACTATTCTTTTTATTTACTCATTAGCATATCCGTTTTTCATTATAGCATATCTGAGTTTCATTATAACATATTCAAATCTGCTCATAGCATATTTATAAATAGTTCTCTCTCTATAATCGATATGTCACTCTAGTGTTTTATTTGGTGAGTAAATGAGTCCTTCTACCGCTTTCTGTCCGTCAAGAGTAACAAAGACAGTAGTAAACATCCATTTTACTAGCCGGACTTCCGGGCTAACAAACTTCCCTACCGGTAATTTCAAAAGTACTTTATTCCAGCCTTTTTGCAGATGAACTTCCAAAGGCGGGCGTGCCACACAATTTTCGTTGCCCAAAGCTATTTCATTGCTTTTGGTGCGGTGAGTAGCTGTCCAGACAGGCGGTAATATTTCCTGTTCATTTATCCAGATACGGCTTTCCTTATAATCCCATTTTCCCGGCAGAGGAGGAAGATCGGCTTCGGAGCGTCCGTAATTCTGAAATTCAGCCCACAAACCAACGTTTTGTTCTTTCGGCGAATAGACATAGGTGTAGGCGTAGGCCGTATGGTTTTCTTTCGGTTCTTTATAAAATCCGGGAATAAGCGTCCCCCACACGTGGCGTAAATAGATTCCGGCACCAATAGCAGGACGCACATTGTATGTTTTTCCTCCATAGCTGTAACTATCCTGCAAAGTTTCTTCCGGAGGAAAAGCCTTTGCCAGATTTCCTTCGTTCGGGAAAGCATCTGTAATATTCCATTTCACATTTGTCTGGCGAACATACGCAAACGGATAACCGTCAAAAGTATGTTCTTTATGCCACAACAAACGACGTTCAAAATCGGCAAAACTTCTGAATAGTTCCGAATGCTCGTCGGTTGGAAGTATTGTTCCGTTCTTATCGAAATATTCCGTCCCACCACCTTTCCAGGCACGTTCCGCCATAGCCAGCATATTAGGATAGAAATTATTTTCGATAATCATCCCCCACTCGGTACTAACTAACCTGTCATTCCAGAGAGCCAGGATTGTCCCTGCCAAATCTTCGCTTCCTTGTTCCTTATTATAAATACGACTGTTGTACAATGCTATGATATCACCAAAGGTGTCAAAATGATTCAGATAATGAAAACGTGAGTCAATGGCGGGAATCCCTTTCTGCGCCTTTCCACGATAACTCCAAAGTTGAGTCATGTCAATCTCCCCGGGTTTGTAGTGCCAACCCGGATTCCATGAAATTACTTTCTTACCTTTGGAACGTACATAGGACACCATTTCCGGCACAAAACGGGGATTGGTAAACTGCACTTCATCCGTACCGATATGCAAATAAGGCACATCAAACGTTTCACAGACTTCATCCATCAACAATTTCAAAATTTTCATCCCTTCAGGACTTTGCATATCATGGCGGAAAGTACGTATAAATGCAGCGCTATGTCCGGGCATATCTATTTCGGGAATCAGCGTCATGTGATGTGCTTTACAGAATGCAACCAACTCCTTGGCTTCTTCCAGCGTATAATATTTGCCGGGCATGCGGGTGGTATTCGCACTATCGTTCAGCATCGGAAAAATCTTACTTTCCAAACGCCAGGATTGATTCTCGGTCAAATGCCAGTGAAAAACATTGATTTTGAATTTGGCAAGCGCGGCGATTTCACGCTTAAGTTCATCCAGTGAAATGTAGCTTCTTCCAACATCCTGCATAAATCCGCGAACCCGGAAAGCAGGCCAGTCGATGATCTCAGCTCCTTGAATATGCGTTTTTGAATTCCTTTTTTCTGCCAGCTGCCTTAAAGTTTGCATAGCCCAATAAACACCGCGTTCGGTTACAGCCTCAACAATTATCCGCTTCTTTGTGATGCTCAGTCGGTAGGCTTCATCCTGGTTCATCGGTATTTCGGGGAGGGTCGGCAGTAATTTAACTTCAATAGTACCGGTTGCCTTGGGGGAGACGGTTCCTCCCATTTCGGAGATAAGAGTTTCCCACTCCTGTTGAAGCACAGGAGTGGAAAGCTGTACCTTATTCACCTGAAAGTTTAAATGAGAGGGGGTAAACTTTTGCGGCTGGGGGAGCAGGTGATAATCACCTGCTTTTACCACTGAAATTGTGCATAAGTTAATTATAATATATATAAATAATATGAGTCTGTTTTTCATGATTACAGGTCGTATGATAATTCCTATTGTATTATATCTCTCAGCCGGATTGCCTGAAAAGTCATATGAGCGACACTGCTTTCATATAATATGCCGACTGTCTCTTTATCAATCATTGTCAAACAAGAATATCCCCAACCGTCACCTTCATCCAGCATCACTTGATGTTCGGGTAGCCAGGTGATACCTCCATCCAGACTGGCCTTGATCGTGATATGATGACGACCTTTTACCGTATTCGGATTGGAGAATAAAAGAATATCCTTATTTAATGTGTTGTCTGCCGCTTTCACGCTGATTAAACTTGCCATACACACCGGTTCCTGTAAAGCTTTACGGGAAGAAGGATGTTCTGTCCAAGTCTTACCGAGATCCTTGGTAGTAGCGACAGCACGACTGCCTCCACGGTTATCTCTCATATTTAACATCAGTACGCCAGGCTCCACTTCCGCTACCTGAGCTTCTGTTGTATTGGTGCGTGCATAGTTATGGATTTTCCATGTTTCGCCACGGTCTTTGCTATACATAATTCCCGCATTCGGAACACGGGTAGAATCGATAAACTGAATCGGGAATACCAATGTGCCGTCTTGCATGGTGATACCTCGTCCCGGTCCTTGCAAAAGGAAATACCAGGATGGATCTTTCACCTGATCTGTTATATTAATAGGCTCCGACCACGTTTTACCATCGTCCGCACTCTTTGACAATACCAACTGGGCCGTATGATTCATATCCATTCCCGGATAAGAACTCCACCAAGCACGCTGATTACCCATTCCATGTGTCCAAGCCGCCACCACCCATGTTGTGTTGGTCTTGGGATCCACTAAGATCGAAAAGCTAAAGGTAAACGCATCTTCTCCCATGTTTTACCACCGTCTACACTACGGCTCAAACCGACGTCCACATGTTCCTGCAAATCAACACTGCTATTATAACGTACATCATAAACTCCCAGCAATGTTCCTTTATTAGTAGTTGCCAATCCCGGAATACGGAAGGCAGCCGAACCATCGTCACCGGCATGGCGTACCCCTACTCCTACCCTATGAGCTATATTCTCCGGCGAAACCGTATGCATAAGTGCTTCTTTATTATCAACCTTAACAGTAACAATCTTAGCTGACACTTTATCCAGCAAAGAGGCGCCCGGTTTCATTTGCAGACTGATCCAGAAATAATTGATTCCGGGAAAAAGTTTCTGATTAGCATTCAGTATCACTTTCCGCCCGGGATTATTTACCTGTGATTTATTAATTGAATAAGAAGGATTCGCAGCCAATGTCTTCCCCGGCGTATGGCTGGAAATATAAGATACGGGAGTAAAGAATTTCTTACCATAGTTTTGTCTGGCCTCCGTACCACTATAATATAACTTAACGGACTGTATATCCGCCATATTCACATCTTTGCCAAAATTCAAAACTACTTCATCCAAACTACGACTCTCTTTTGCATTCAAACGCAACATAAACAACACGTTATCCTGTCGTTCAATCAAAATTGGAATCTGAGTTTCACGCACAAATACAGTATCCGATGCAACAGCCTGCAAAGTCCCACAGACAGATAAAAAAAGGATAGATAATAATAAAAGTAGGTTTCTTTTCATGGTATTATTAATTGTTTGGGCACAAAGATATAAATTTATCATATTACCAGCAAATAATTAAATATTTTATTATATACAAGAATATTAATAAACTAGCATTAGTGTGCCATTTCTTTCTTTAAAAGGAAGAAAAAGATAAAAAGCGAGATAGATAAATTAGTCCCTATCCCGCTTTTTATCACAATGTACTAACTTTTATTCCGGCTGCTTTTTATAAGTGTCATATCCCGGAGTTTGTTCCAGTAATGGATTGATATTCATCGTGCTAATATCCAATGGCCATAAAAGTTTATGCTTTTCACTCGTACTAATCAAAGAAGAAGTAGACGGATAATTGGCTGCTGCCGAAAACGCCAACGAATTATGAGAAGCATCCTGCATACGTACAACATCAAACCAACGTTTACCTTCCCAGACAAATTCCTTATCGCGTTCGTGCAATATAGCCAATTCGTTTGCTTCAAAACTACCGTCAGCGTATTCGTGCCCGGCATAGTCGTCGCCATAAGCACGCTTACGTACATCATTAACATAAGTACTGCATGATTCACCTAATCCGTTTGCCACTTCGGCCATCATAAGCAAAGCGTCCGCATAGCGATAGATAATAATATCCGTATCATAAATACGATTGTTATTAGAGTTAATTGAACCTATGCCTTTTTTCATAACGCAGCCAAAACTTGCAGGATCTTTATCTTCTTGAGTATAATATTCCAAAAAGGTTACATCACGACGAGTATCTTTTTCATCATAGGCAGACCAGAAATCATAGGTATATTCATGCCTGAATACACCGCCAGTCCCTTTCAGATTCAAAGTGTCGGTTTCTATCCGCTTGCTGTCACGTCCATACACCTGTCCGATAAATACTGCATCCTGATATAAAAATTGCCCAGCCCAGTTGGTTGCTTCACCGTCGGCAAAGTGTAATGTGAAAATAATCTCTTTATTATTACGATTGGAAGTACTGAAAACATTTTCAAAATCGGACAGTAATTCAAACTTACCTATAATCTGATTCAAAGCTGCTTGAGCAACCTTCAAATCAGTTGTTCCGATAGCAGTATGTCCGGTAATGGTCACTTTAGCAGCCCACATATATATTTCCGCTTTCAACATCAGGGTAGCAGCTTTGGACCATATTGTTTTATCGTAACTATTTGTCACTGTAATATCTGCATAATTATTCTCTGATTTTTGAATATCACCTTTTATAAATTCAAGCGTTGCTTCCGCTGTCGCACGTTCCACATAAAATTTGTCCGCAGTCACCTTGCCATTCAAGAGTTCAACTTCAGTGACAATAGGCACTCCCCCATACGTCTTATAAAGCATGAAATAATATAATGCCCTCAATCCATACGCTTGAGCCAAATAGTGTTTTCTGTTTGTATCATCCAGGAAACTGCATTCATTCTCTACTTGCTGAATAAAATGATTGACTTGCATGATTGGAGAATAAAGACCGTACCAATTACTAATACCCGGCCTGTCTTGATCGATTACATTGGAACGGAGATTAGCATAGTTCAAACTAGTATTTTCAGATGAAGTTCCTACACGTTGTGTTCCACCACGAACTTCTCCTAGAACATAGAACATATCATAATAACTTCTCAGTTGAGAATGCATACCTGTCATATATCCATCAACTTGAGCTTCATTATTCCAATAGTTTCCACTTCCGAAATAATCTTCGGGAGCCAAATCCAAAGCATCGCATGATGTATAGAGGACAGAGGATACAAATAAAGAAATGATGTATATTATTTTTTTCATAATCTGTCTTTTTTATATGTTAGAAAGAAACGTTGATACCAAAAATTACAGTGCGAGGCAATGGATATCCACCGTTGTTATCCGCCTTTTCAGGTGAGAACAAGTGCTTCGCTTCTGTCAGATAACCTAAGTTTTGTCCTGTCACAGACAATTCCACGTTACTCAATTTAGCTTTTTGCACCCATATCGACGGTAACCGATAAGTTAGCGACAGTTCACGAAGTGCCAGATAATTACCATTATACACAAACATGGAAGAACTACGGCAATAGTTTCTCTTTCCCAACTGATCCGCCCAAACATATGTAGGATATTTAGCGTTCGGATTGTCCGGTGTCCAAGTATCCTTAGTTTCCTGGATAGTATTATATGTACCTTGCGCGCAAGCCATAATCCACATTGATTTCCAGTCTACCGCTTTGAACCCTAAAGCATAGTCGAAACGCGCCGATAACGTCAAGTCTTTCCAGCTCACCGTAGTATTGAAACCGCCTGTCCACTTCGGTACCGTATTTCCTACCTTTACCATATCATAATTATCAATCACGCCGTCCCCATTGACATCTTTCCATTTTACGTCACCTGGCTGAATAGGTAGTGCGTTTTCTTTTTGGCTGTCGGACAATTTATTATAACCTTCTGCCCCTCCATATAAAGGTCTGCCGGTCGATCCATTATTACCGGACGTAATATCAATCAAACCAGCCGGTATCTCATCCTGTGATTTATAGATACCGTCAGCGATAAACATATACAAGTCACCCGGACGTTGTCCTTCCTGATAGCCTCCTACCCACATTTTAGCGTCACCATAGCCGGTATATACCTGATATGCATCTTGTCGATTACGCTCCAGCCCGTTATCCGGCAACGCTACGACCTTATTTTTGTTCAGTGCTCCATTCCAGTTCAGATTCCATTTCCAGTCTTTCCGGTCAATAATACGGAAAGCCAGTTCAAACTCAAATCCTTGATTCTGGAACTTACCGTTATTGGAAACCACAGAACCTACTCCAGACGTGGAAGGTACGGTGATATTAGCATATTTATCACTAGTCAGACGATTATAATAGGTCAAATTAGCATTAATACGATTTTCGAGAAAGCCTAAGTCAAGACCGATTTCAAAAGTTCTGGATTTCTCCCACATCAGATAAGGATTAGGAATACTTCCCAAAAGAAATCCCGTAGCGCCATTGTAAGTATTACTACCGTATGACCCCTGTACGGTATAATTGCCTACAAAGTTCTTGTTGACATTACCGTTCAGACCGAAACTTGCACGTAATTTACCAAATGAAAGTATATCGCTTGTGTTTGCCATAAATTTCTCTTTGCTGAAAACCCACCCGGTCGAAACACCCGGAAATACTCCCCAACGGTTTTCTTTTGCCAGTTTAGAATAACCGTCTTTTCTAAGTACCAGTGACAAGAGATATTTTGATTGATAATCATAATTTACACGTCCGAAGAAAGACATGATACGCTGACGTGAATGCCAAGAGTCAATAGAGCGTTTTCCCTCTTCTTTTGACGTATACTGTAAATCCATAAAGTCATCGGTCGGGGCTCCCGAACCGGATGCATTGAAACCTTTATTATAAGAATCATAATATTCGAAACCAGCCATCGCATCCAGATAATGATCTTTGTTTATCTGATAATTATAATTTAATACAGCATTATAGGTCTGATCCAGTGTGCGGTCATAATAAGCAGAGGTGCTGCGTGAAGTAACCTTATTTCCCGGAGAACTTAAATAATCCTTATTAAAGCTTTCGTCCTTTTCTTCCTGATAATACCAAATTGCACCAAGCTTTAACGAAAGTCCTTTCATGAAGTTTACAGTGAAAGATTGATTCATTGTAAACTTATCAGTGTTCTGATCCCGGACAAACTTATCAAAATTATACTGCTGATTACCATCCCCGGAGTTAGGGCCTAACAGTATCTCTCCATCTGCATTGTAACCGCGGAAAGTAGGAGGCAATGACAAACAACGAGAAAAATAATTAGCCTCTGCTGTCTGAGTCGCAGGCAACCCGTTCCAAGTAGCGTCCGCAAAATTAAAACTGGAACTGGAAGTTAACCATTCTTTCAGCTTATAATCAGCATTGAAGGTAAAGGTTATACGCTTATACCAGTTGCCGTATGCCGTACCGTCACTCTTATTATAACCTAACCCGGCATAGTAGTTCCCTTTTTCATTTCCGCCACTTACACTTAAACTATAATCCTGTGAAAATGATGGATTTTGGCCGTTGAAATCTGCAATGTCTGTGTTTTTATAAATAAGTTTATCCCCATAGATAGGGTCGATCATTGTTTGCCAACCTTGATCCAACAAAAAAGCCAGATTATCAGTATATTTCATTGTACTCCAAATAGCAGAACTCGTTTTGTTTCCATCCAGAGGGGTCACCCCGTCACTCGCAAAATAAGCATTACCTGTACCGTAAGGAGTAGCACTAGTCAATGAACTAAGTGAAGACCATGCCTTCACAACGCTTCCGTCCGGATGTTTCATATCTCCCATATAAGCATTCTTATATCCCATACGCATCCAATAAATATAATCTCCGGCATCAAGAAACTCATAGGAATTTTTGAAATAGTTTACCCCGAACTTTGCTGTCAGGTTCACTTCTGATCTTCCGCTTTTTCCGCGCTTGGTTGTAACAAGGATTACACCATCATTGGCACGTGCACCATAGATTGCAGTAGCACCGGCATCTTTCAATACTTCCATTGATTCAATATCATCCGGATTGATATCACTCAAAGAAGAACGTACCTGTCCATCAATCAGAATCAGAGGAGAGCCAGAACCATCAAAGTTAGTACCTCCACGAAGGACCAGCGTCGGTGTACTGCCCGGATTACCGGAAGTCTGGCTAACGGACAAACCTGCAACAGCTCCGGATAATGCCTGACCGGGATTTGAATACAATCCCTGCTTCAATGTTTCTTCTTTTACCTTGGAAATTGAGTTGGTAACTTTAGTACGCAACTGTTTACCGCCATAACCGGTTACTACCACTTCCTCCAGCATCTCAGAATCTTCTTTCATCTGAATCCGGAAAGAAGTCTTTCCTTTAAGATCAATTGTTTGTACTTGATATCCGATATACGAAACTCTGATTTTTCCGTCCGGATTCATGTTTAATACAAATTTACCATCGATGTCAGTAATGGTACCATTTGTTGTACCCACTTCGACAACACTCGCTCCGATGATTGGTTCACCAGCAGCATCGCTTACCACACCGGTAATTGTTTTTGTCTGTGCCATAGCCCCTATGGAGCAGAAAAGACACAACATAAGCAAAAGGATGTCTTTTTTCATTAGTATTACTTTTAGTTAATAATTGAAATAATTTTAGATACTTATCTAAGTCCAATTAGAACTAATCTTCCGGTAATACCTCATCTCCCTACGTCAGATTCCTCTTTAGAATTTTAATCGGAGCAAAAACATATTCGCAAAATCGACCTGTTTTCTACCTATTTAAGATATAACTCTTCCCTTTTATTCATGACTTCAATAATGCATATTTTTATATTTAATAGCATATATAAGAAAATAATTTATTAAATACTTTGCAGATATTAATAATATAAATATATTTGCAGCGATTTAAGATATACATATCGGTGATTGATATCTAAATCCTCTATAAGATAAAAGAAAATATGAATAAATAACTCAACTAAGTTCTAATTGAACTTATGCATTCACTTGTAACCACTATCTATTCATTCACCAATAATACTTATAAAAACAGGCATTTATTTATTGACAACACCACACTTATTCAATTCTCTAGGGGTTGTTGTAGAACCAAAATCAATTACCGGTATAATGACAGATTGCATAAGCAAAACAGAGTCATCTATATAAGTGTAACAGCAACAGGTATCACAAATGGTACGGATTCTTTAAGTCCCCGACAATTATTGAGACCCAGGACGATTACTTCAAACGTTTGCTCATGTTTGTTAATTACAACTCCAATAAATTTGTTCAGACCTCCTTCACCATACCTATATATCACATCGTTTTGAGAAATCTAAAGCACTGCTTTAGGAGGTGTAAAGCATAGCTTTT
>OGGV01001611.1_pt1 | contig 10404 bp, 7 predicted proteins | sample 1571301 | NCBI WGS metagenome assembly OGGV01 (sample SAMEA2582072, study PRJEB24529) | metagenome | biome: Human gut stool | place: China | collected 2011
GATATTAATGCTTCTGCTGTCACAATCGATGTTGTTTCACAATTTTCGTAAGTCTCTGCTGATACATGAGGTGTAACAATATAATTTTCAAATTGGAATAATTCCTCTGAAATATCAATCGGTTCTTTTTCAAACACATCTGTTCCAAATCCTCTTATTTTCCCTTCTTTCATTGCTTCTGCCACATCCTTTTCATTTACAATACTGCCTCTTGCGGTATTGATAAGAAAAACTCCCGTCTTCATTTTTTGAATATTTTCTTTACAAATCAGATGTTTCGTCTCTTCAAAAGCAGGCAGATGTATAGAGATAATATCTGACTTCCGCAACACCTCATTCAGTGATAGCATCTGAACACCTAATCTTTTTGCCTCGTCCCTGTTCGGATATTTGTCATACGCAATGAGATTTGGATGAAATCCTTTTAATCGTCCTGCAAGTTCTCTTGCTATAGCACCAAACCCAAGAAAACCAACTGTTCTGGTTTTTAATTCATGGAACATAGGTCTTGTCCATTCACCTCTTCGTACCGCTTGATTTAACTGTGGCACTTGTCTCATCAGACTAAAAAGTAATGCCACTGCCTGTTCTGCCACCGCAGAAGAATTTATTCCAGGACTATTGCATACAATAACTCCATATTTCTTAGCAGCATTTAAATCAATATTGTCAACTCCTACCCCAAATCTTGCCAGGCATTTTAATTTTGGCGCTGATTGAAAAATTTCTTCATTCCAGGTGTCTACACCAACAATTACACCATCCATATCTCCTACTATTTCTTTTAACTCTGATGTTTTATACGGTCTTCCATTTGGATTTTCTACAATTTCGCACCCTGCCTGTTCTAATATCCGCTTTCCTGCCTGACAATATTGGGAATAATTAGTAGCAGTTACTAAGATTTTCATCCCTTGCTCCTCCATTCCTTTTGTCAACCAGTGATTTTTAGAAAGTCTCTCATAAACTCTGTCAGCCTCATCAACTGATCTACTTCTAACTTACCTGTATCATTTAATAATTCAGTATTTTTTGTTCTTGTAAACATTGATTGAAAATTACCAATTTTCTGTTGGCAATATTTTGCATTAACTGGATATACTTGCCTCTCAATAAGAGATGATATTGTCAGAAAATCAGCCAATATTCTTGATTTTTTCGAATCTGTTTTATAGTTTTTGCATAACCACACATATAAATCTGTGTGAAAATTTGCCATAACACCGCTAAATCCGCTGGCTCCCATTTGAAGAGTTTCAAGTAATGTAGATGAATTCGCATTAAACAACTTAATCGTACTTCCCTGAATTGCTTCTAATTTTTGTTTGATATTTTCTAAATTACAACTAGTATCTTTGATGAAGAAAAATCTTTTACTGTCTGCACACCACTTCAAAAGTTCTGGTGAAATGATACGTTTATAAGGATATGGGCATTCATAAAATCCAAGTGGGATTTCTTCTGGAATCATGGACATCAACTGTTTCAGATTCTTAAGCCATATCACATCATCCTCTTCCTCTCTTGCCATACGATTTGTTAAAAGGATCAGAGCATCTACACCTGTCTTTGCTATCCTATTTAATTCCCGTGCCTGTTCTTCAATCGAATCTGACACATGTCCAGATGCCACTACGGGTACCCCTTCCCCAGCTCTATTTTTCACAAACTCTGCAATTTCTGCTCTTTCTTCTAATGAAAGAAAAAACATCTCACTAGACTGACAATCTGCAAAAAGTCCTGCTGCCCCATTTTCAATATACCAGTCAACTAACCTACCCAGAGATTCATAATCTACTTTATTTTCATCTGTAAATGGTGTCAACATTACCGGCCAGACACCACCAGGAAATTCTTTTTTCATCCTTTTTTTCCTCCCACTTCTTGTTCTGCTTTTTCAATCCAATACGATGGAGTCGTCAAAATTCCCATTTCTTCCAATTGATATTCATAACTCCACTTACATCCTGTTGTTCTCCACAGATTTGGTCCATACCAAGTTTCTGAACGATTTCCATTGTGAACGGGTCCGAATGCATTTGCACGGTTTCCATACACTTTTATTTGAATGGTATGTCTACCTTCAGATACTTCTCCGCAATTGACTCTATATGGTGCAAAAATTAAATTTCTTTTATATGATCCGTCAACTGTAACCTGTAGTAATGCACCTCTGTAATGCGAAGTTTCTACCCAAAGTACACCTTCCTCTGTCTCTATTTCCGTTTCATAAGTCAGATTTCCCGCATAAAACGGAAGTCCTTGTGTCACAAAATTTCCATAATAAAGTTGCTTTGGCATTCGTGTCAACACTTTTTTGCTTCCTAAAACTTTCACGCCAAAATCACCCAACAAGTAGCACCATTCAATATTTGTCTTTATTCCAAAAGGAATCTGAAGTTCTAGAGTATTCATCCCTTCTTTCAACACAAAAGTTCCACATATTCTGATACTTTCATCTACATACCACCCTAAATTTTTGTATTCCACTGATTCTCCATTACAAAAGATTTTTACATGTTCTGGATTTTCCATTGCCACCTTCACTTCTTCTAATGCAATTTCTGACTCAATCAAAAATCTTAACTTCAAACTATGCTCTGCTTTTTTTTCATCCTGGTTCACCCAGGGCTGTGCCAAAGCTTCCATTCGCAATGGATACCCTAATTTTTTCCTAAATCTATTGTCTATTCTGAGTATCTCTTCCTCTGAATTCCAGTCTTGATCATCAAAGGCATACTCCGCAAGATCTAGCAAACAGCAATTATCTTCTTCCAGGAGAAAATGTTTTGGTTGTGGAAAATATCGTTTTTCCTTTGGAAAACTGTATTTCCATTGTTCTCCATCTTCGGACCGTCCCGGCACAAGCCGGAACAGAAAACTGTCATGAGCCGATCCGTATACTGTGATAATTGTATCACCTGAACTGTATACTGCTGCAATATTTGTAGTTTGTCCAGTCAATGTATCATAGAATACAGGTTTATATTCACCTCTAATCTGAATTTTTAATTCTTCCAAAAACGTAATATGTTCATCGACCGGACGATTCACATGGCATACAAACAACCATCTGCACTCTTCCTCTTCTCTAATCTGATAAAACATGTTATCTGTTCTGATTCCTTCTTCTTTTTGAACAATTCTAGTTGCATCAATTCCTTCTGCCTGTCTTATAAAAATATCTACACTTCGATACACTTCCAAATAATTCAACAAACTTTCGCAACTATAATCAATCTGACTACATTTTTCCGCCATCTCTGATACTCTTGAATCTTTAACACCATCTATATATTCTGGAATTGCTCCCATAAATACAAGATTCCCTCCGGCTTCCTGAAATGCTTTCAGTCTCTTATAAGTACTTTCCCGCAATGTAAAACAATCTGGAACCACAATTACCTGATATCTCATTTCTCCCATTATAAATTGATCGAGGCCCTGAGGCTGTGTCTCCTCTCCAAGTACGGCTTCTGAGATGAAATCAAAATCAATCAGTCCATATAACATCCATCTGATTATATTTTCAAACTCTGCTTCAAGTTTTTGACGAATAGTGGCTGTTTGTTTCTGATTTCCCCAATAACTCCAGTATGATTCTATCGGATGGATAATTCCCACAGCTACTTTTGGTTTCCCTCTAGTCATTGCAGTATTAAGTCTCGCAAAATGATCCTCAATATAAGAATATTCTTGATACCATGGTGATTGATATCCTATACTTGCCGGATAATCTCTTTTTGCCTCTCCCTCCATCGATACCCAGGAAAGATGTGGGACTCTTACTGTCACTCCTAATGCTGCCTGCCAGTCACCTGCAAGCTTATGATTCCGAAAATCAAAGTTCCATCCTGTCACTCCGTAAATCTCGCTCATCACGCCTTCTCTTCCCATTTGACGTGCAATGCTCTGTACTTGTTTGGCTGTCGAAAGCTCTCTTCTGTCACATAGCATGTCCATCCCCGGAAGTGTAAAATATTTCATTGGTCTCATCACTTCACCAACAGCCATTGTTTGCGAATAGAGTGTCCATTCATTCATCATATGACCAGTCAGCGCAATATTATGATCTTCACACCATTTCCCTACATTATCCCCAAATGCTTCCGAAAAACGCTCACACAAATGGCGATGATAAAAATATCGTGCTTGTGATATTTCCCCATTTTCTCTTTCCCAAATTAATTCCGGAATGCACTCTAAAATTGAAAATCCATATCTTTTTTGAAATGTGTCATCAAAATCGTCTGTAAACGGAAGAATAACCGCCTTTTTTTCAAATGGTTCAGATAATACCTCTTTATGACAGGTCTGAGGTTCATCAGTAAATATTGCAGGAATTGTTTTACCAAATTCATCAGCAAACCGTTTATAATATTCTTGATGAGTTATCTCTATAAATTGATTGATTGCATTCTTATCCAATGTATTTACATATGCTTGATTATTAAACCATGGTGTATCCCCTGAAACTTCCAACCATGCAGACCATATCTCACCTGCTTCATTCGGTTTTTCTGTTTTCAAACTCTGATAAGATTTCAACCGTCCCTCTTCATTCAAGATAATTCTGTAGCTTCCAAGAAGAAATCTATTCTTACTCCTTACTGCTTTGGCTGCCGACATGAACTCCTCTTTCTCTTCTTTATCCACGCCTTCTGGCTCAAACACCAAAAATCGTGACCTATACTGTACATTTTTTGTAACAATACCTCCCGCACTTCCAGATGGCCAGCGATCTTCATCATATAACCAACATAACATTTTTTCTTTTTTTAACTTTTCCTTGCAAGCCTCTACATTCTCAAAAAATTCTTCTCCCAGATAAGGCGTATCTAATCCAACTCTACAATGGATATGAACGCCGCCCATTCCCATGTCTTTTATTTCTTCAATTTCCTTTAATAGAAGTTCCTTTTTCAATTTGCAGTTCCATGCCCAAAACGGTGCTCCTCTGTATTCACTAGTTGGAACCATAAATTGTCTTTCATCAAATTTCTGTTTTTTCTCTTTGTACAGCATTTTCATCCCCACTATTTTTATTCTGTTTTCTAAATTCAAGAGGTGTACATAAAACTATTTTTTTAAATATTTTGAAAAAGTACTTTGGATTTGCATATCCAATTTCTTCTGAAATACTTTCAATACTTAAGCTTGTATCTTTTAACAATTCTTTTGCTTTTTCAATACGAATCTCGCTAAGATACTCATTAAAACTTTTCCCCAGTTTTTCTTTTAAAATATGACTACACACAGTTGGTGCCACGTAAAATTTTTCAGAAATATCCTGTATCGTTATCTTTTTATAACAGTTATCTCGAATGTAAGATTCCATCTGCTCTGACAAATCACTTTCGCTATTCTCTTTCATCTCAATCGAATGCATAATCAACGCTACATATCCAGATAATTCTCGTTTCATTTTTTCCATATCATCACAAAATAAATATCTGTGATAAAAAACTGCCATAATATCGTCTGTGTCTACATTCTTTTTTATCGCATACTCATTTACCTTTGAAATCAAATTTCCACATACGATTCCAATATCTGCTAAAGACTTCTTGGACTGAAAAATTTCTTCCAGAAAATTACTCACAATTATTTTTGCTTTATTCTTATGATACTTGATTTCTCGGAACACACTCTGAATATATTCTTCGGAATATTCTTCTGGCTGCTTACATCTTTCATTGCTTATTTTTAATAATGTTTTTTCTGTTCCTAATTTAACATGACGAACCAATTTCTCTGCTTGTTTATACGCTTTATTCAAATCACTTGCTTTCTGCCAGAGATCTGTCAAACAGATATAATATTTCCTTTCATTCAACTGCACTTGAAGAGAAGATAGCAATCGTTCCGATAATATGAGAAATTTTTCCTTATACTTTTCATCTGTTTGAAGTAATATAAAATACTGTTTGTTAAATAATGGATTTTCAAAGCTGTAAAATGGTGTATTATGCAAAATATTTTTACATATTACTTCAATCTCTCCCATCAAATCTGTTTTCTGAACATATAAAACAATCAATTGAAATGTATCATTTTTCCTACACCCTTTTTTCAGAAGTTCTTCCTCTAATATTTCACTCCACGGTTCCATAATCACAGAGCGCAATATTTCATAATTTTTTCTTTGTTCAATCAAAACAATCTTTTCTTTCAACTTCTCCATATTCTGTTTTTGCTGAATCCTTGCAACGGCCTCCAATAGTTGTTTTCCTATCTCTTCTGCAGAAAATGGTTTCAATACATACCCTATAACTCCATTCTCAATTGCTTTCTTCACATAATTAAAATCTTTATATCCACTGATCACAATCACAGGCTTTTCAGGAAACTGCTGGCCTAATTGTTCCAAAAACTCAATGCCACTCATTCTGTTCATTTTCATATCGGTAATCACGATATCAGGATTTTTTTGTTTTACTAATTCCATCCCCTGAAGTCCATTTCCAGCTTCTCCTACGCATTCCAATTCCATGGATGTAATACTATCAATTTTCCTGATTAACCCTTTTCTAATTAACATTTCATCATCTACTACTATATAACTGTACACATTCCAACCTCCCTTCTTAAGCTGAATCAGACATGTTCAGGTAAATGGATTAATATTTTCACGCCTCTCCCCTCTGCATTTTCAATATCAAGTCCATATGGATCGTGGTATAAAAGTTGTATGCGCTTATGGATATTAGACAACCCAATACTTACATAACGAGAATCTGAAGACAATTCATCATAGGCATGAATCTTCTTTCTCACATTTTCTACAACCGCTTCTGACATTCCTATACCATTGTCACAAACAGTAACTGTCACTCCTCCTCGATCTTTATATGCACTTAATCGGATAATCCACGGCAGATCTATCCCTGCTAAACCATGTTCAATAGAGTTCTCAACAATTGGTTGGAGCATGAACTTCAAAACCTTTGTTTCTTCTAATCCTTTTTCAATCTTTTTTTCCAAAAATATATGATTTCCAAATCTAATTTCCTGTATTTTTATGTATTGCTCAATATGCAAAATTTCCGTTTTAAGTTTTTCTTCATCCTTCTCATAATCAATACTATACCTCAACATATCTCCCAAAGATTTTGACATTGTTGCAATTTGCACATTCTCTTCCAGATACGCAAGAGAACTAATATTTTCCAATGTATTGAATATAAAGTGGGCATTAATCTGAGACATAAGGCTCTGTAATTTCGAATTCAAATATTTTATCTCACTCACATATTTTTCTTGAATTAACATGTGAATTTCTTTCATCATTTTTTCGTATCCACGATACAATGTACCAATCTCGTCTTCCCGCAAGCAGTCTCTCTGTGGCAATTTGAATTCTTCTTCAGCAGAATACTGCATAATCTCAGATAATGTCGTTAACGGCTTTAAAAATTTCCTGTCCAGATAAAACACAAGGAGACTGACCAAAGTAATAATTATCACAAGCAGCATGAATAAATATATTGTGTTCTTTTGATACAACAATTCAAAATCATTGAATGAAATTTTCTCAACAATTTTCCAATTATTTATTTTGAGTGTTCCAAAAACATATGTATCATCTCCATTTTTTTGTGATAAAATTCCATTTTTTCTGGCACAGATTTCTTTTTTCTCTTTCTCTGACAGTTCTTCCCTCTCTCCATACAACGTATTTCCATTCTCATCTATAATAAACATCTGTCCATCTTCAGATATTTGTCTCAACACACTTTCATTACACACAACAACCAGAACACTTTTACCATTTGCACTTGGAAATACTCTTCCCATGATGATTGTACCTTTGGGAAAAACTTCATTCTTATATAATTGAACCATCTCAAAATCTCTACTTGCAAGAATTTCTTGATACCATTTTGAATGATAATAATCTTTCTCCATTCCCAACTCTTTATTTTTTACAAAAGAATACGTATATCCGCTTTCATTAAACAAATACACCCCATCTACATATTGATCTGTACCTATCAAATTATCTGATACGTATTCAAATTTTCTTGCATTCAAAAGACGTTCATATGCTGTCAGATTTTCTCCTTGTGTTTCCTGCGCACTAATTTCCAATATACAGCTCATATCGTCATATGTACTAAAAATCAATGCTGTCAATAGCTCTTGCAAATGTTCCGTTACCCTGTTTACTTCTGCCACTTTATTCTGTACTTCGTGATTTCCCATCTCCGAAATCTGTGTTTGATAAAATCTGGAATTATTATGTAAAGTAAATAAAAATATAATAATTACCGGCAAAATAGAAACAGTTAGTAATACTCCCAGAAACAAAGTTCTAAAGCTTTTTTTACATTTCATGCAACTATACCACCTTTCACCACCACTGCTTCTATTCTACTGAAGATTTAGATATCCAACAACCCCACCTCTTCTCTGCTACATAATGTAACATCCTATCCTTTTACAGCTCCAACCGTCAGACCACTTACAAAATAGCGCTGTAAAAATACATAAATGATAAGAATAGGAATTGCACTCAGGAAACAAGCTGCAAATAACATATTCCATTGTGTAGCATTTTCCATATCACCTATAAAATTCAGCATGGTAAGTGGAAGTGTTTTCTTTTCCGGAGAAGACAAGAACAACATTCCAAAGAAAAAATCATTCCAAATCGGAACACCTTGTGTAATTACAATCGAGACCAATGCGGGTTTTGTCAATGGAATTACAATTCGGAAGAATGTATACGGTACACTTGCCCCATCAATACATGCTGATTCTTCCAATGCATAGGGTACACCTGATTTAATAAAATTCGTATACAGAAAAATTGAAAACGGTAAAGCCGATGTTACATATAAACAAATTGGTGCTGCAATTGTATTTCCTATTCCAATACCATTCACAATTCGATACATCGGAATAATTGACATCTGTGCAGACACGATCATCCCCGCCAAAAAGAAGATTTGAAAAAAAGGTCCCATTTTTCCTTTTAACCGAGCAATTGCATAACCTGCCATAGAGCCTACGAGAAGTAATATTGTCACACTGATTGCCGTAATCAAAACACTATTTTTAAGAGATCTGAAATAATTCATTTTCTCGAATGCTGTTCGATAACTTTCCAAACTGAAACTCTGAAAGATATTCAAATAAGAGCTTGTATCTTTTAATTCTCGAAATGATCCGGAAAGTGCAATTACAATCGGGGACAGAAACACGAGAAAGAAGATTGCAATTGCTACCGTAATCACTATTTCCTTTTTTACACCCTTTCTCATTATGCTTCAATCTCCTTTCGTTTCATAATTAAAAGTGTCACAACTGATATAGCTAGAATAAAAATAAATGCCACTGCTGCCAATGCTTCTGCTTTTCCAAACTGCCCTTCCATAAATGCCATTTTGTAAATGGAATACATCAATGTACTTGAAGAAGTGCCTGGGCCTCCACCTGTCAATGCAAATACATAATCAAACGATTTAAAGCCATTAATAAGTCCAAGCATGACATTAATTGTAATAGTATTCGCAAGCATCGGTATTTTTACCCGAATCGTTGATTGCCATGCAGAGCACCCATCAATTCTTGCCGATTCCATCACCTCTTCCGGAATATTCTGAAGCCCTGCAAGATAGATGATCGTCATTGTACCTGATGTTTTCCATGTCTCTACAAATGCTACTGCAATCAATGCAGTTGATGTACTTCCCAAAAGATTCAAATTTTCTCCTATTCCAACTTTTCCCAATACTTCATATAACATTCCATAATAAGGCGCATATACATAACTCCATATAAATGCTACTACAATCGTACTGAACAAGGCCGGTATGTAGAAAATGGTCCGAAATGCACCTCTTGCCTTCAACTTCATGTTCAATAACAATGCAAGTGCAAGTGCCTGCAAGTTTCCCCAGACAACAACAATTACGGCATAAATGATCGTATTTCTCATAGAGTTAAAAAGCGTTCCTTCTTTTATTAAAAACTTAAAATTATCCAAACCAACAAAATCATAATCTCCCAGACCACTCCAGTTTGTAAGACCGTAAAAAAAAGACATTAAAACAGGTGAAATCCAGAAAATCAGATAGAAAACCAACGCTGGTACGATAAATAAAAACAAAATCCTTCGCTTTCTCTTATTAGCCATGATTTATTCCTTTCTGATTTACTTTTATGTCACCGTGTCGAAATTCATCGACACGGTAAACACAATTTTACTTGTTTAATTCTTCAAATTTATTCTGCATAGCCTGACAAACATCTTTTGCATCTGCATTTCCGGTAATCACTTCCTGGAATTTTGTACACATCGTATCACTGACACCCTCTGGCCATGCATTATTCAAATTATAAATACTAGTGTACTGTATTGTTGACATTTAACTAAATATTTATAGCTATTATAGCCGC
>OGGV01001628.1_pt1 | contig 10319 bp, 6 predicted proteins | sample 1571301 | NCBI WGS metagenome assembly OGGV01 (sample SAMEA2582072, study PRJEB24529) | metagenome | biome: Human gut stool | place: China | collected 2011
AGATAACATGGAGAAACTTTACAAACACAAGATCATCAACGTTCTTGGTTCTAACGACAAGTTATAATCGGAAGTTTCTTGATATAAATAAAGAAAGCCATCTCGGTATCGGGATGGCTTTTCTTTTAGTCTGTAGTTTAGTCTTTTAATACCTTACGGAGTGCTTCCAACATCGGATCTACGGTAAGATCGTTGCCGGTAGCTTGCTTGATCCACACATTCGGGGTGAGGCGGCCTTGCTTGAAGATACGGCTAACCTCATTCGCGAAATCCTTGCCGTTGAGGTAGTTCTCAAGTTGGAACTCGATAATCTGTCCGAAAGCGTAGGCGGAAAGGTAGAGCGGATAACCGATCATATGGGAGTAAATCGCTAGAACGGTCTCGTCTTTCACACCGAATACCGGAGCGTAATACTTATTCCAGATTTCCTTGGAAAGACGGATCACGGCCTCCTGCAATTCCCCGGCGGTAGCGTTAGGATGTGCGTACATCCATTTCCATACGGAGATATCCAGCATGGAAACACCGCAAATCTCATACATGCTCCATATCTTATCCAAGATATCCATCTTTTCTTTTTCCGGATTCTCGTCTTTTATGCCCAGTAACTCAAGGTCTCTTTTCTGGAAGACAAAGGCCAGCGCTTCGGTGAAAGCCGTATTGGGAACTCCGTTGAGCATATAATAATCGACATCATATAATGAGATCGTTTGCTCTACGTTGTGCCCAAACTCATGGATGGCGATATTATATCCTTTGTAATCCATCCCTTGTGAAGGAATACGGGTACGTAAACGGGAACGCTGGCCTTTCATGGAGGCTCCCCACGCATGACCGGAACCACGGGCGGGATCGACTGCGATCTTATCCGCCAGATATTGGGCACGATCGGGGCTGAATCCTAGTTTCTGTAAGATGTCCGGTAGCTTCTTTTCCATCGTTACCGCATCGGGATACAGGGTACGGGTTTGCTCGTTTAGCTTGTTCTCGTCCAGATTGCTACGGGCCTTGAAGCCATCGTACCATATATCGTAGGCTTCCAGTTTGCGTCCGAGGCGTTTGGAGATGATTTTCCCCACTTCCTTTAGTTCGGGGGCGGAAAGGAACTGATCGAACAGGGCTTCTACATCGTTGACATCTATTTCCATATCTTCCGTGAACTTACGGTCTATATAGGTGTTTCCCGTATATTTGTCTATACGCTGCATGGCGTTGAAGTTATTCAACATTTTCTGATAGCGGGCCGGGCTTTCAGGGGTACCTTCTAGTTCATTTCCTGCTTGAGATAACGTATTGGCGTACGGGTTCCATTCGTAACGATCCGAGTTGATCACCTCTTTCGGGATTTCTTGCGAGATGATTCGCTTCATGACCTCATATACCATCCGTTGTTTTTCCAATCCCTCTTTTCCTTTATTATAATTGGCCTTGATCTCGTCGCGAAGGTTCCAATGGCAAAGTAAGCGCATGTCGGAGGGGAAAATGGTTTTTCCTTTAGGAGTTAGTAAATGCCCCATATAGATATTATAATCTGCGATGTAAATATCTGCGTCACTTTCCGTATCTGCGGCGGCTTGCTTTACTTCCGCCGGTATCCGTTCCGTAAACATATCGCCCAGACGGGCGTAGGCCCATGCTTTACGGTCATCACCTAACGCCTCTTTCTCCTTGAGAGTAAGTTGGGGAAAGTTGAGGGCGATGATGAAGCCGATCTTGTTGGCGTATAGATCGTCCATTAGGTGGGAACTGGGGCTGTAGGACCCGAATTTATCGTCGATGGCGTGTAGAGGTCCGGTATCTAGGTTCAAATTTCGTTGCAGACAGAGTACCATCTCGTTGAAATAGCCATTGATACCTTCAAGATACTCGCTGATCTTGAGGAAAACTTGGTCTTTTTCGGCGGGATCGGATAGATAATTCTCCCGGCAGAAGGTTTGAAACGCTTGCTCATCCCCATCGGAGGTTTGCCAGAGGCGGGCTACTTGCTCGACGCCCTTCGTGATTCCTGCTTGATTCTTAGCGTCCTTGGCTATTAGCTCGTCTATCGTAGCTTTTACGATAGAAGGCTGGATGCTGGCTTGCCCTTGCATAAAGCCAAAGGCGCAGGCCAGTAACATACAAATACGTACGACTTGCTTTCTCATGGTATGTTTGTATAAAGTTATTTAAAACAAATGTATGAATAATATTCGTATCTTTGGCCGATTTTTCTAATTGAGTAAAAAACAAAGAGATGAAAAAGTTACTATGTATGTGGATGGCCGTATGCGGCCTTTTGTTGATTCCCGGAAACATGAAGGGACAGTCCTTGAAAGATATCTTAAATTCATCTGCCGTAAAGAACGCCGTGACTTCTGTCACCGGAGGGAAAGCCGTGACTTTCGAGAATTTACAGGGAACTTGGATGTATGTGAACCCTGCCCTGCAACTGGAAGGTGATAATGCCTTGAAGAATGTAGCGGGAAGCTTGGCGGCTACTGAGGCAGAGAAGAAAATGAAGGAATATTGCGCGAAAGTAGGTATCGTGGAAGGTGTATTTAATTATGTCTTTAATTCGGATAGTACGTTTACGAGCGCATTGAAAAGGGGAAGCCTGAAAGGTACTTATTCGGTGAATCCAGAGGATAAAACGGTGACGTTACGGTATACGGTTTCTACGCTTACCGCCCATGTCGTCCTTTCCGGTAATGAGCTGACATTACTTTTTAACGCGGACAAATTACTGAAGTTCTTGAGCACGGTTTCTTCTATATCCAGCAATACGACCTTGAAAGCTATCAATAAGTTGGCAAGTGAATATGATGGCATGATGCTGGGTTTCGATTTGAAGAAATAATGTAATATGATACGATTTATACTGAGGCGTTATTGGGCAGTAATAGCGGTTGCGTTGGCATTGACCATGTCCGTGTTGGACGGTACGATTGTCAACGTGGCGCTTCCTACCTTGTCCCGTGAATTCGGGACATCCCCTTCCTCCACAATCTGGATTGTCAACGCTTATCAGCTGACGATTACGATGTCTCTTTTATCATTCTCCGCTTTGGGAGATATTTATGGATATAAGCGGATTTTCTTGATCGGGACGACAATATTCTGCTCAACGTCATTATTCTGTGCCTTATCCTCGTCTTTCGCCATGTTGACGGTCGCGAGAATATTGCAAGGGATCGGAGCCTCGGCTATCATGAGCGTGACGACCGCTTTACTTCGTATTATTTATCCTCCTCAATATATAGGGCGGGGAATGAGTATCAATGCCATGGTCGTGGCGGTATCGATTGCTGCCGGGCCGTCGTTGGCGGGCGCTATTTTATCAGTCGCTTCTTGGAATTGGTTGTTCGCTATCAACGTACCTTTAGGGATTTGTGCGATTATAACGGGTTATTTTCTTTTGCCTCAAAATCCTTGCAAGGATGGGCCGAAACGAAAGTTTGATAAGATCGGTGGAATCTCGAATGCCTTGACTTTCGGATTGCTGATTTATTCGTTGGAAGGCATCGCCCATCATGAGAACTGGAGAATGATCGCTTTACAGGTTCTTCTTCTATTGGTGATCGGAACATTTTTTATCCGCAGGCAACTACGGCAGGAGGTTCCGATATTGCCATTGGACTTGATGCGGATTCCGATATTCGCCTTGTCCGTATTATCCTCGATTACTTCATTTACGGCACAGTTGTTGGCGATGGTATCATTACCCTTTTATTTGCAAAATGTGGCCGGAAGAAATGAGGTGGAGACGGGGCTGCTGTTGACTCCTTGGCCGGTAGCGACGATCTTGACCGCTCCGGTAGCCGGGAGGCTGATCGAGAAATATCATCCCGGATTGTTAGGCGGTATCGGAATGGTGGTGTATGCGACCGGACTTCTTCTATTGGCTTTATTGCCGGGGCAACCCACCAATATGGACATCGCTTGGCGATTGATGCTTTGCGGTATGGGCTTCGGCCTGTTCCAGACCCCGAATAATAGTACGATGATATCGGCCGCCCCTCGTTCCCGGAGTGGTGGGGCGAACGGTATGCAAGGTACGGCACGACTGCTGGGGCAAACGCTGGGGACGACATTTGTCGCTTTGATCTTTAGTGTCACCTCTGCGACCGATAGTATGCCGGTTTGTATGTATGTGGCGGTCGGTTTCGCTTTAGTCGCCGCTATCGTGAGTTGTCTCCGTATCTCACAGCCCGTTCCCATGCGTGGAAGGTGAGTAGGAAGATACGATTTCTAATAGGGTCTCACCGTAGTTCTCTATGATCTTTTTGCCGATTCCGGGTATCTTCAACAGTTCTTTCGAGTTCGTGGGCAAAGTGTTGCAAACGCCAATTAAGGCTTTCTGTTGCAAGATCGTGTAAGGAGGCAACTCCTTTTCTACGGCAAGCTCGTATCTCCATTGTTTCAAACGGGCATATAGCTCAGGATGTAAGACATCCGTGGAGACGGGGATCTTTTCCGCTTCCGTCGATTTCCGTGTCGATTTCCGCTTGCTGGCAACAGCCGACTCCTCAATGTTCGCTTTAGCCTTGGCGGATAGATAGTCGATGAGACGAAAACCATCTTGGCAGGCTTTTAATGTAGCGACCTTGATCGTAAGCTCATCGCTGAAAGCTTTTAATGCGGATGTAAATGCCTTACGGGCCTCTTTATTGTCGATCTCCACGTCGGAAGCCTCTATCAAAGGGAGGCAATAGGTCTCGATCTTTTCCAGAAAGTAAGCGCAACCTTTTCGGATGCGGTCTTGTATATGCTCGTCCGTATCATAGAGATTCGTGCTGGAGATCATACGGGTGAGTTGCTGGCAGAAACGTTCGCCTACTTCTACTATATCCGAACGGAAATAATCCCGTACCCGGGGATATTGGTTGCTTAATTCCGGGTATAGTTTTTGCAGATGGGTGTATGCCGCGTAAGATGTATATTGCAACTTTTGTTGTACGGGATTGAAGTCGAATAGCTCGGTTGCCAATCTCAAATAATACTGTTGTTGGGCTTGACGCAGTTGGTCTTCACACGGTTGACGCTCCGAGAGGGAAGAGGTATAACTTAATATCTTCTCATCGCTAATCATGGCGTTTCGAGTGATCGGGCTACTCAATACCATTCCTTCCAATGTCTTGCAACGGCTCAAGGCAACGTAGACTTGTCCGTGTGAGAAGGCGGCGGATGCGTCGATGATGGCATGTTCGAAAGTCAAGCCTTGGCTTTTATGGATCGTGATCGCCCAAGCGGTTTTCAGTGGGTATTGGCTGAAAGAGCCGGCGATTGTTTCCGTGATATCCTTCGTGTTCTCGTCGATCGTATATTTCACGTTTGTCCATGTCTCCCGGTCTACGGTGATATCGTTTCCTAATTCGTCGGATACGATAATCTTGCTCGGGCTGATGAAGACAATTCGGCCGATCTTTCCGTTATAATATCGTCTTTCGCCGGAAGAGTCGTTTTTTACGAACATGACTTGAGCGTCTTGCTTTAGCTCCAATACCTCGTCGGTCGGGTAGGAGTAAGCCGGAAAGTCATCCTTGATCTCTGCCTTATACGTATAAGCCGGGCCGGGTAATTCTTGCAATTTCCGGTTATTGATTTGCTGGGCTTGATAATTATGGGTTGTCAGTGTGATATAACCCGCTTTGTCATTTGGTTTAAAATTGGGGATATAACGTTGGTTTAAGGTGTGTAGCGTATTCTCGTCGAAGCGGTTTTCCCGGATATTGTTCAATAAGTGTACGAACGTATCGTCCGCTTGGCGATATACTTGAGTTAATTCGATGCAAAGATAATCACTTTCGGAAAGAGCCTTACTGTCAAAAAAGAAGGGAGAGGCGTAATGTTCTCTCAACAAATTCCATTCGTCCTCCTTCGCTACGGGGGCTAATTGTTGTAAATCTCCGATCAATAATAATTGAACGCCCCCAAAGGGTTTATTCCTATCCCGGTAACGACGTAGCATATCACTGATAGCGTCCAGCAAATCGGCACGTACCATACTGACCTCATCAATAACGAGCAGGTCCATACTACGGATGATATTGATCTTATCCCGGCTGAATTTATGAGAATAGGATTTATTTTGCCCGGAGGCCATTTCGCTACCCGGTATATACGGTCCGAAAGGTAGCTGAAAGAAGGAGTGAATGGTTCCCCCTCCCGCGTTAATCGCCGCCACTCCGGTAGGTGCTACCACAATCATCCGTTTTGGGGAAGTCTCTTTAAGTTTTTTCAAGAATGTGGTCTTTCCTGTTCCCGCTTTTCCGGTAAGGAAGATGTTGGTTCCGGTATTTTCCAGATAGTTGAAGGCAAGGTCCAATTGTAAATTTGTTTGCATCATATTTAAGTCGTTTAGGTGAATTCACAAATGTACGTATAATCTTTCAAACGTCCTTCTCAAATGGAAAATAAACGGAGTAACTGCGCTAAAATCTACATCCCTTTTTCCTTTTTAGGAAGAGATTGATATACGATATCGTAGGATTGTTTTATAAGCTCTTTGATCTTGTTGTCGGGTACATCTTGATTAAAATAGATACTAATCCAGTATTTTTTATTCATATGCCAACCGGGTGTTATTCCTGAATATCGGGCTTGTAATTCACCCGACTCATTGGGATCGCATTTAATACAACAAAAATCAAATACTTCGATATTCACAAAACAAAACCATTTACTTCCTACATAAAAGCAAAGAACGTCCCGACTGTATTTATCAGGGACATTCGTGAAAGGCATTTTTTCATAAACACCATTCAACGAAAGGCAATATTCCCTAAACTCTTCAATATTCATAACTTTCGTATGTATGATAGATTATAGCGATATCCTATAGACTAAGAAACTTAATGGTTGGACGGAGACTTCAGTAGCGGGAGCCTCTAGTTCCACCGCTGATTCAATGGGTATGACTGTTTCCGGTTTACCCAATGTATTCTTCGCTTCTAGGTCTGAGGCATGTAAGACTGTCAACTTTCCTTTATGCTTGCCGGATGAGATTCCGTTTAGGTTTAATTTGATTTTTTTGCTCTGGATGCTGGTATTGACGATTTTGATGATGAACTCGTTTGTGCCTTTGTCGAAAGCGGCTGTGGCGAATAGCTCGCTTTGCCCGGTAACGGCTTCTTTGTTCATCGTCAGGGGCAATACGTTTGTTCCAGCATTGTGCCCGTATAATTGTTGTACATAGTAGTTAGGAGTTTTCACGATGTTTAGGTTGTCGAACCAGATTAAGTCCGGGCGCCATTGCCACGCATCGACATGTGCGAATAAAGGGGCGTATGTGCATAATTCGACCACGTCGGCATTCCGTTCAAGACCGGTCATAAACGCAGCCTCGCATAATGCGGTCAGGAAGCTATTCTCCCGGTTAGTCGGGTGGCAAGCATATTCACCGGCGAACACTTTGGGACCTTGCCGATCATACGAATCATATCGTTTGGCACTATTTAGGAACCATTCAGGTGAGCGATAGAAATGTTCATCCACCAGATCTACTTTTAAGCGTTTCATCTCCGGCCATAGATATTCGAAATCTTTTCCTTCCGAATTAGGACCGGAACTACCAATGATTTTGATCTCCGGATATTTAGCTCGGATGGCTTTCACGAACGGCTCGAGGCGTTCGGGATATAGCGGTCCCCATTGCTCGTTACCGATAGCGATAAATTTCAGATTAAAAGAAGCCGGATGCCCCATATCTGCACGCATTTTGCCCCATTGGGAGGTAACCGGGCCATTGGCGAATTCGATTAAGTCCAAGGCATCGTCTATATAAGGTTGTAATTTATCTACTGGCACATGCTGGTCCATGTCCTCATTCTCAAACTGGCATGACAGCCCGCAATTCAACACAGGCAAGGGCTCGGCTCCGATATCTTCGCTTAATTGGAAATACTCAAAGAATCCCAAACCGTAAGATTGATAATAATCCGGGAATTTCTTGTGAGGAAATGTATAATTCCACCGGTTGATATTGATAGGCCGGTTCTCTACGGGGCCTACCGTATTTTTCCATTGGTAGCGTGTGGCGATGGTTGTACCCTCAACGATACATCCACCCGGAAAACGAAAGATTCCCGGCTTTAGATCTTTCAACGCTTGTGCTAGATCGCGGCGTAGGCCGTTCGTGCGATTGTTGAATGTCTTTTGCGGAAAAAGGGAGATATGTTCCAGATCCAAGGTACCTGCCGTTTCCATCGTGATGCGTAGGCGTGATTTAGCCTCGGTCGCTTTGGGAGACAAGATAACGGAATATTTCTTCCAGTCTTTTCCTTTTATCTCTAGGTGTTGTGTCTCATAAATATCGTTATCTCTATTTACCAATTCGATACGTAGTTTGATCGGGTTATTGGTCTCGGTACGGGCATATAAGGAAAAGTCGTAATTTTCATTAGCTTTTATACCGATACCTTTGAAGCCTTCGTTCTCCAGACCGGTTCCGGTGATTTGTCCGGCATAAGTCAGGTGTGCGTAATGGGGGTTTTTGTTGAAACAGGGATTCTTCTCAGCTATACTTACATCGCCGAAAGGCTCCCAACCTCCCCATGGATTCTCAAACTCGAAGGAGCGGTTCTTGATTAGCTCCGCATACAATCCTCCATCTGCCCCGAAATTGATATCCTCGAAGAAGATTCCATACATGGTTGACTGGATAGGCGAGCCTACTTTCTGTATATCGATGTCAAACTCATGGACAGGAACGATGTCTTGTGCGGTCATGCAGTTTACACCTACACTTAAGAGGAATAAAGCCGCGGTTTTTTTCATGTTCTTTCTTCTCATATTCTATGTTTTTCAATAAATAAAGATTTAGACAATCAAATTCGCTATCATCTGTATAAACAAGATCAGGAATACCATCGCTATCGGATAAACCGTCGCATAAGCCACGCTTGGGGCTGGGCTGTCTGTCATAGAATCTGCGGCGGCAAGTCCCGGGGTACTGGTCATACCACCGGCGATTGTTCCGACTAAATCGAGAATGTTGATCTTAAAGAAATAATATCCAGCTAATACGGCTATAATCATAGGGATCATTGTTATAGCGATACCGACTCCGAATAAAGTTAAACCGCTTGATTGGAAAGTGGAAACCAGATTTACACCGGCGGATGTCCCGACCTCGGAGAGGAATAGCAATAATCCCAATTGGCGAAGCAGGTTATTAGCGGAACCGGACATTGACCAGATGATCGGACCTGTTTTTCCGATGGCGCTTAATACCAAGGCAACCATAAGAATACCGCCGGTTAGTCCCGGAGAGAATGAGAAGGAATCCGAGAAGGATATATTTAATTTTCCAAACAATACGCCTAATACGATACCCATAGCGATCGGGAAAAAGTCTGTATCCGAAAGACGTTTCTCATCATTGCCAATGAATTGGGCGAGGTCATTTACGCTTTCTTTCTCGCCGGCGACCATCAACTTATCTCCAAACTTCAACACCAAATTAGGTTCCGGGGAAAGGTCGATTCCGCTTCGACGTACACGGGTTACCGTACAACCGAAAGTTCCTTGTAAATTTAAATGGCCTAGCGATTTATTGATAATGCTCTTATTGGTCAGTAACAGGGATTGCAAGGTCTGTCCGCCACTTAACGGCAGATCTCCCTCGATACGTTCTCCCAACAATAATGTCAGTTGCTCCAAGGCTTTGTCGTTACCTACGGCCTTCAGTAAATCTCCCTCGTTAAGCGTGGTATGGGGAGTTGGCATAGATATGACATTGTCGTGTTTTATACGGGAGACTACCGCTCCGGTCATGGCCCGTACCTGCAATTGTGCCAAACTCTTTCCGCAGATGTTTTTATTCGTGACTTTAAATGCGGCGGTATGTAATGTAGGATATTGGCTTTTCCGTTGGGCTTCCAGCGCTTTAGCCTCGGCTATCAAATCCTTGCGAAGCATTTTGGGCAATAGTTTCACGAAAAGGATCACGCCGATTACGCCGAACGGATAAGCGATGCCATAGGCGATGGATGCTGCGGATGATTGCGTGGAGTCGATCGCTACCGCCAAACCGGGCGTACTCGTCAATGCCCCGGCGATCAGACCGACGATACTCGGGGTATCGATATCCAAGATATACTTGAATAAGATTCCTGTCAAGCATGCCGAACCGACAATTAATAACGTCAGGATAATGAGTGTCTTGCCTTTGGAACGGAAGGAGTCGAAAAATCCGGGGCCCGCTTGGATACCAATGGTAAAGATGAATAACACCAACCCCATATTCCCTAATTCCTTGGGTATGATAACCCCAAAATGACCGAATAACAGGGCGATGAAAATAACTGCCAGATCGGAAGAGCGTCGTGTAGGGAAAGAGT
>OGGV01001634.1_pt1 | contig 10286 bp, 8 predicted proteins | sample 1571301 | NCBI WGS metagenome assembly OGGV01 (sample SAMEA2582072, study PRJEB24529) | metagenome | biome: Human gut stool | place: China | collected 2011
AACACGTAGCCGTAGGGCTCTTCCTGCGGGGCGGAGGCAGCAGTCACATAGCCGTAGATTACTTCAGACTCCGGACTTTCCGGTGGAATCCGGTCTCCGGGCAGCTTGGAGAAGATCGTGCAATGCTCAAACCAGGCGATTCCACTGCCGAAGATGAAATCCACATCACCCTGGATAAAGCAATTTTCATAATAATGGCGTCCTATGGTCCGGGGCTTGAATTCTCCGGGACCCTTGAATCCGCCGGGCTGAGCCTCTTTTAATGGCAGGGGTGCATCGAAGATCGTATCCTGACTGCCTAAGAACCGGCAGTTATAAAAGGCATTGCGGTCACCGTCCACATAGACGGCCAGTGCCTGCCCTACGGTGTGGCCGTAGCCGGAATCGTTCTGGAAAGTCAGGTTTCTGGCGGTAAAGTCATGAGTGTCGATCCGGACGGAAGCGGTACGGAAGGTACCTCGCTTATCCCCCTCCGGCATGAGATCGAAGGCAGCATCTCCATAGACAAGGATCGTCTCGTCACCGCCGGTACCCTCAAAAGTAATATTCGGACGGGTGATTACCAGCTTTTCCCGATAAATTCCTTTACCGATATGCAGGATCACCGGCGGCAGCTCCGAAACGGGAGCCGGGAACTGCTTTCCGGATTCTGAGGCAGGAACATCCGGCAGGGAAGCCAATGCTTCTCCGATGGTGGCAAAAGAAGTGCCCGGAATTGTATTTCCGGACATATTTACATACAAATGAATTGTGTCTGACATAAATAGAATACCTATACCTTTCCGTACCTCCGCATTTTCAAGCCCATTTCTCCGCTTTGCTTCGATCCGTGCTAAACATGTGCCACTGGCACATAATATATGCTTTAGTGCTTTGTATTATAGTACAATGTGAGGTACAAAATTGTGCGTAAAAAATAATTTTCAAATGATAACTTACAACAGCTTTTCAATTTTCAGATCCGGCTGGTCTGCCAGATTGATATATTCCTCGCCGTACTGTACTACAGGGCGGGACAATTTTTCCTTATTGATGTAAATGATTGTGACTTTTCGTCCATCGTTCAACAGACAACGGTTTTGCAGGCAGGAATTTACCACGTTTTCCAGGAAAGGAAGCAGAATGGAAACATCGTATTTCTGGAAGCCTTCCGTTTCGAACATTTCAATCACACAGAACGGACACAAAGGTCCTCTGTAACAGCGGGCAGCGGTCATGGCATCGTAGACATCGGCAATAGCCACGATTCTTGCATAAGGGTCGATCTGATTGCCTTTTAATTTCATGATAAAATCCTCCTTAGATTTTCCTCATTCAGGGCGGTGTGCTCTGCACGGGTCGCACACCGTCCGTTCATTTACTGTACACACTTTAGCAAATTTTTTTAGTCAGAACAAGGGCTTATGAAAAATGTCCTGTTTTTCAAAAAAATGTGAGAAACACTTTTGTGCATTCCTTACAAACCACGGTGCAGTTTGTTCAGCACACTGCCTAACAAGATGAATACAATGTAATATCTCTTGCGCTTTTTCAGGCTTCGCGGATGCGCTGGATGAGGCGGCTCTGCTCCTCAAAAGCCGCGTACACAGGCTCGACTGTCGCCCGGAAGCGGGCTTTCTCGGCGGCGGAGAGGGTCGTCACCTCCACGCCCCATTCCCGCATATGCTTCTCGGCGCTGGCCTCCCGCTCCGCCCAGAGGCGGCGTTCGGCCAGAGCGCTCTCCTTTCCGCAGGTGCGGATGATGTCCGGGAAGCGTTCGTCCAGCTCCGCCAGTTTTTCCATCGCGGCCTCACTGGCCAGCTGCAGCTCCGGCACACGGGTGTGCTCATCCTTTAAGAAATAGGGGGCCACCTCGTAGTGGCCCATGGCCTCATAGCTGGGCCAGTTGTTTTCCGCGCCGTCTATCTCGGCGTTGTGCAGGGCTGCATAGACCCGGCTGTAGACCACCTGCGCCGGCTTTGCGCCGAGGTCCAGTATCATCTCGCTCATCATGTCCGACTCCTGCACCCGGAGCGTCAGCCCCGCGAGATCCGCCAGCGTCTCCACCTTTTCGCGGGTGTAGAAGCTGCGGACGCCGGCGTCGAACCATGACAGGCCCACGAGGTCCATTGCGCCGAGGCCGGAGAGGAATTCATCGCCGATCTCACCGTCCAGCACCCGCCACATCTGGGGCGCGTCGGTATAGAGAAAGGGAAGCTGCAATACGCTCAGGGCCGGCTGATACTCGGCCAGCTGGCTCAGAGAGACGCGGGCAAAGTCGATGCCGCCGTACTGCATCTGCTCGATGACGCTCTGTTCGGCCCCCAGCTCCCCGCCGCTGTAGACCACGACTTTGACCCTCCCCTCCGTCCGCTCAGCCACAAGGTCGGCGAAGGCCAGAGCGGCCTGAGTGGTGGGATAATCCTCGGGCTGGTTCTCGGCGTAGCGCAGGATGAGCTCCGGGCCGGTGTACTCTTCCGTCTTGCTGCAGCCCACAGCGCCCAGCGCCGTACAGGCGGCCAGCGCCAGCACACTGCGGCGGGAAATCATCCGCCCGCTCACAGCCCGGCCTCCGGGTCGGCCTTTGCCTTCTGGCCGGCCTGACGGCGGTACTGGGTGGGGGTCATGCCGGTGCGTTTCTTGAACGCCCGGGCGAAGTAGCTGGCATCCTCGTAGCCCACCATCGACGCCACCTCCGCCGAGGAGCGGAAGGGGTCGGCCAGCAATTCCTTTGCCGCGTTGATGCGCAGCTCGGTGAGGCAGTCGAGGAAGTTCATCTTTTGATACTTCTTGAACTGCGCCGACAGGTAGGCCGGGCTGATGTGCAGGATCTCGCCCACGCTGTCCAGCGACAGGTCGAACATATAGTTATCCTCGAGGTAGCGGCGGACGTGGGCCATGACAAGGGCCGTCTGGCTGTTCTCGCTCTCCTCGGGGGCGTCTTCCGCCTCTTCTTCGGTCTCCGTCTGCTCCGGCTGGGGCTGGGCGGCGGCCAGCTCTTCCAGCTTCCGCTCCGTCTCGATCTGCCGCATAGCCCGGCGCACCGAGGCTTCCAGCTCGTCGGGGTCCACCGGCTTGAGCAGATAGTCGCAGGCCCCCAGATGCACCGCCTCATGGGCATACTGGAACAGACTGTAGGCTGTGACGAAGATGACCCGGCAGGAAGGCCGCTGGGCCAGCACGGCGCGGGCAGCGTCGAGACCGCTCATGCCCGGCATCTCAATATCCATCAGGATGAGGTCTGCGCCCCACAGCACCGCCGTGTCGGCAGCCTTGCGGCCATTTTCCGCCACCTCCAGGACCACTTCCCGCTCAAAACGGCGCTGGACCAGCTCTGCAAGCGCCTCCCGCTCCAGCTTTTCGTCATCCGCGATCAACAGGCGTATCATCGTCCAAATCCTCCTCCAAAAGTTCTACAAGGGGCAGGTACATCCTGATGGCCGTACCCCGGCCCGGGTGAGAGCGGATGACCAGCCGCCCCCGTTTATCCAGAAGCCGCAGCCGTGCGGCCACGTTATAGACGCCGATATGCTCCCAGCGCTCCCCGGGCTGGGCCAGCGCGGCTTTCAGCTGGGCCAGCTGTTCGGGCTGGATGCCCACGCCGTTGTCGCAGACGCTGATATAGAGCAGCCCCTTATCCCGCAGCGGGTTGATGCGGATGCGCACCACGCCGCCCTCTTCCTTGGGCGAGATGCCGTGCTTGAAGGCATTCTCCACGATGGGCTGCAAGATGAAGGACGGCACCATCGTCTCCGTCAAATCGAGGGAGTCGGAGATGCGCCACACCATCTTCACACGGTCGCCGAAGCGGACGTGATAAATCGAGTAATACTCGTCCACGATGCGCACTTCCCGGGCCAGCGGCACCTGCTCGTCGTTGCTCATCAGGCTGTAGCGCAGCAGGTGCGACAGAGCCGTGATGAGGGCCTGCGTGCGGTAGGCTTTTTCCTGTCCGGCGGTCTGTAAAATGACGTTCAGGGTGTTGAAAAGGAAATGGGGGTCGATCTGGCTGCGCAGCTGCTGCAAACGGCTGCGCTCCATCCGGTTCTGTAATTCCAGAGCTTCCGTCTTCTGGCGGTGGAGCTCCCGCTCCATCTCGTTTTTCTCCCGCAGGGTGGTCACCTGCTCGGCCATCGAATGCTTCATGTGATTGAAGGCTTCGGTCAGCTGGGCCATTTCCGGCTGACGGGACGCAGGCAGGTCGGGCGAGTCGAACTCGCCCCGGGTGACCTCCCGGGAGGCGCCGATCATCTGCTGCACCGGGGTCAGCAGCGTCAGCACCGAGAAGGCCATGACGCAGCCCAGCGCAAGGCAGAGCGCCACCACGACGGTCTGCGCCCATTTCACCCGGTCGCTGAGGGCCGACACGGTGGTGTAAGTCCCCTGAGCGTCGGTGATGGCCGTGTTTAGCAGCTGCTGGGTGTACTGGCGCAGATAGCCGCCGCAGGGTACGATCTTATTATAGTAGAGCTGGGCGGCTTTCGTGTCCTGACCGGCGGCCACCGCTTCTTCCAGCTGGTCCACCAGTGCGGTGTAGCTGTCGTAGGTAGTGGAAACGGCATTGTAGAGCAGATACTGCTCTTCACTCACCGTGCCAAGGTCGCTCTCGATGCGCCAGAGCCATGCGTTGGTGACGGAAAAGGCGCTGTGGAGCTCCTCTGTCAGCGCTTTGGCATCGCCGTACTCCCAGCGGTAATCTTCCATGGCCGAAAGGCTCCGCTCCACGCCGTTCTGGAAGCGGCTGATGGCGTTGAAGTTGCCCATCTGGTCGTCCAGTTCCCGCAGCACGGTGCCGGACTGGTAAAAGCTCAAGAATATCTGCCCCGCCAGCGCCAGAAAAAACGCCGCCAGGCAAAGACTGATCTGCCCTTTCAGGGTCATCCTGCGCCCCACGCACCCATCCTCCCTCTCTGTGATATTCTGCCGCGCATCTTCCGCCTTATCCGGCCTGTCCGCCGTCAGAGCGAACGCTCCATAAACTTTCTTTTTCGTCCTATTTTAGCACATTTTAGGGCATCTGCGCAATATCATCCTTGATTGTTGGAAAATAATATGGTACTATGACCAAAAAGGAGGGTATTTTTATGTCTCAGCCGATCTCCGTTTCCGTCCAGATGGATGCTGCATCCTTCCACGATTTTGCCGCCTTTGACCTGCTGCGCCACCGCAAGGCGTGGCACCGGCCTCTGGCGTTCACGGCCATTTTGCTGGTGTCTGCCGGCTTCTGCCTGTCGCAGGTGGGCCAGAAAGACGGCGCAGCCCTGCTCACGGTGGTTTTGGCCGTGGTGGCGCTGGGCGTGCCGGCCGTCTATTTCTGGACGTTCTTCCACTCCCTGAGCCTCCAGATCAAAAAGATGGGCCTGCCCCGCCCCTTTTACCGGCTGCTGCTGGACGACGAAGGACTGTCGGTCTGGATGGCCGGCGAGCAGGACAAGCCTGAGGCGAGCCGCAAGTATGCGTGGCACGATATGCATCTGGCCTACCGCACCCCCAACGCCATTTACCTCTATGTCCAGCAGAATCAGGCCTATCTGCTGAACGACAGCCTCGACGCCGCATGGAGCCTGCTGCAAGCCTCCCTCCCGGCAGAGCGCCTGCACGATATGCGATAAGAACGACAAAAGCCCATCGCACAGCTGTGCGATGGGCTTTTTTGCAACCTCTCAGTCTGCTTCGCAGACAAGGCCGGGTTGCGGCCCCCAGCATCCGCTTTGTGCTTTAAAAAGCACTTGCGTCTTGCTGGCCGCTGCCCCAACAGCGACTCCCTGTTTCCGCCACCGGCGGCGGTCGTCGCTGTTGCCCCTATCGAGGGGAGCCTCTGCGGAAAGAGATATTTCAACACAAAAACAGGCAGCGCCGTGGAAAGGAGGAGAAAGCGGCGCTGCCTGTGTATGAGAACTCCTAAACATTTGCGGCTGCTAGGAGGTTGTTGGTAGTCTGTCCGCCGCCGTGGCTATTGCCTCGCATAGGTGGGGGACAGTATTTTTTTAGGGGCGCGGCACCCGCTGCGGGGCTGCGCATAGATCCTGCCTGCATGGCATTTATGGAAAGTCAAAAGCCGGAGATGGGGGATCTCGTTCTTGTCTTCCCGACTGCACCTTTATTGTACCGGATAAAAATGGAGTTTCTTTGAGTTAGTTTTGAACAATCTGCAAACAAGATGTGGAAAGTCTGAGGGCGTTCTTTTTCGTTCTGCTTGACATTCGGCACAGAACGATGTATTGTTAAGTTTATTGTGAAATACCTATGAAATTCCTGCATTTTTGAGGGAGGAGACACTATGGCCGCACCGGCACAGCCGCAGCAGAAAAAGACCCTGCTCATGACCGAGGGCAGCATCTGGAAAAGCATCCTGCTCTTCTCGGTGCCGCTCATCCTGGGCAACCTGCTCCAGCAGCTTTACAACACCGCCGACTCCATCATCGTCGGCAACTTTCTGGGCAGCAACGCTCTGGCCGCTGTGGGTTCCAGCGGCTCGCCCATCTACCTGCTCATCGGTTTCAGTCAGGGCGTGGCCGTCGGCGCAGGCGTCGTCGTGAGCCAGTATCTCGGCGCAAAAGATAAAAAGGAAACGCGCATCGCCGTCCACACCTCGCTGGCCATCGCGGTCATCCTCGGCCTCATCCTGACGGTGGGCGGCATCGCCGTCAGCCGCAGCCTACTGGTCTGGATGAATACCCCCGAAGAAGTCCTCGGCGACGCCGTGACTTACATGAAGCTCTACTTCGGCGGCGTGCTGTTCAGCGTCGTCTACAACATGGCAGCCGGCATCCTCAACGCGGCGGGTAACTCCCGCCGCTCGGTCATCTACCTTGCCTGCGCTTCCATCACCAACATCATCCTCGACCTGGTGCTCATCGCCGGGCTGAAGATGGGTGTGGCGGGTGCGGCCATCGCCACCGACATCAGCCAGCTCGTCTCCTGTGTGCTGAGCCTCCGCTTTCTGATGAAGGTGGACGCCGACTACAAGGTGGAGCTTTCCGCCATCCGGCCCGATCAGCGGATGACCTCCCGCATCATCCGCATCGGCCTTCCCACCGGCATCCAGAACATGGTCATCTCTTTCTCGAACGTGCTGGTGCAGTCCAGCGTCAACAGCTACGGTGCCGCCGCCATGGCAGGCTTTGCGGCCTATATGAAGATTGACGGCTTCAACATCCTGCCCGTCACCAGCTTCAGCATGGCGGCGACGACCTTCGTGGGCCAGAACTATGGCGCAGGCAACCTCAAACGAGTGAAGAATGGCATGTGGGTCACGCTGGGCATGAGCGTGCTCTACACCCTCTGCACCGGCACGCTGCTGCTGGCGTTCCAGGATCCCATCATGCACCTGTTCACCTCCGACGAGACGGTGGTGGCCTTCGGGTGCAGCGCTATGCACTACTTCTGCCCCTTCTACTTCCTGCTGGCCATCCTCCACGGCATGGCGGGCGCAGTGCGCGGCACCGGCCGCAGCGTACCGCCGATGGTGGTGCTGCTCATCTCGCTCTGCCTCTTCCGTGTGGTGTGGATCCAGTTCGTCCTCCCCTTCTTTGCGGGCATCGAGGGCGTGTTCGTCCTCTACCCGGTGTCGTGGGCGCTGGGTGCCGTGCTGATGGCCCTCTACGCATGGAAAGGCAGCTGGATGACTTACGAGCATTCCTGACAGGAACCGGGAACCATTCCATTTTTCCATTCGCCTTTTGGGGACGTCTGTGGTATCCTATAGGGAAAGAAACAGCAAACCCGGTATCTCAGGAGGATTCATGCAGACAACAAAACCCGAAACCGCACAGCAGCGCCCCACCGGCGCACGAATGGCCCTGCTGATGCTTCTTTACTTTATCAAGATCGGCGCGTTCACCTTTGGCAGCGGATGGAGCATCATTGCCCAGATGGAGCAGGAGTTCGTGGACAAGCGCGGCTGGATGACCAAGAGTGATCTGCTGGAGCTCATCGCCGTGGGCAAGAGCCTGCCCGGCATCATGGTGGTGAACATCACTCTGCTCTTCGGCTATCAGATGGCCGGGGCGCTGGGCGGCATCTGCGCGGCCATCGGCCTGTGCATCCCCGCCGTCGTCACCCTTACCATCGTGACGGCCATCTACGACGCCATTAAAGATAACTACTGGGTCTGGTCGGCCCTCAAGGGCGTCCAGTGCGCCGTGGCCCCCATCATCGGCGGCGCGGCCATCTCCCTGGGCAAAGATGCTCTGACCAGCGCAATGCCCCTCATCATCTGTGCCGTCGCCTTTGTGCTCTGTTACTTTACGTCCATCAGCAATCTGACGCTGGTGGCGGCCGGTGTGGTCATCGCGCTGGTCTGGATGGGGGTGAGCGAACATGGCCATGTTTGAGACCCTCGTTCAGCTCTTCGCCGCGTTTGCGAAGATCGGCTTCACCAGCTTCGGCGGCACCTCCATGATCCCCCTCATCATGGATGAAATGTCCTCCCACGGCTGGATGACGGACGCCGATCTGACGAACCTCATCGCCATCGCCGAGATGACACCCGGCTCTCTGGGCGTCAATGCCGCCACCTTTGCAGGCACCAAGACCGCCGGGATGCCGGGCGGCGTCTTCGCGGTCCTGGGCGTCCTCAGCCCCACCCTGACGCTGACGCTTCTGGCAGCGGCGTTCTTCCAGAAGTTCCGCACCAGCAAGGTCATGAGCTATATCATGAAGATCGTCAAGCCTGTCTGCATCGGCATGGTGCTGGGCGTGCTGGTGGGCCTCTGCCGCCAGACCTGCATCACCGAGGCAGGCGGCATCAGCCTGCCGGGCATCGCCATCGGCATCCTCTGCTTTGTGCTGCTCCAGAAATTCAAGCTCAGTGTGCCGAAGGTCATCGGCATCGCGGCGGTGCTGGGGCTGGTGTGCTTCGGGGTGTTTTAACCAGCTTTCCTTCAGCTCTCAGGCTCTCCCTTTGGGAGAGCTGGCGCATAGCGCCTGAGAGGGCAAGGCCGCTGACAAAAAGCACAGACACAGCGATAACATCCCTCTGACAAAGAGTCTGCTTATCGCTGTATGGCAGCTCTTTCGCCCCGAGCTTGCCCTCTCCGTCACCTGCGGTGACACCTCTCCCAAAGGGAGAGGCTATTACGTCCATCTTCACCAGAAAGGAGGTCCACCATGTACGAAGCGCTCCTGAAAAACACCCCCGAATACCAGAAGACAGCGGCCAGCCTCGCCTCCCCCGGCCCGGCGGCGCTGTTCGGCCTGCCTCCGGCAGGCCGGGCATTGCTCTACGCCGCGCTCCAGAAGGACACGGGCCGCATCCTCTGCGTCGTCACCCCCGGCGAGGCCGAGGCCACCCATTTTGCCGACGACCTCAAGACGCTGGGGCTCTCGGCGGCGGTGTTCCCGCCCCGGGACTTCATGCTCCGCCCCGTCGAGGGCGCGGGCCGCGAGTACGAGTACCGGCGTCTGTCGGTGCTGGGCGCATTGGCTGGCGGACGGCTGAACGCCGTCTGCGTCCCCGCCGAGGCCCTGCTCCAATACACTGTGCCGCAGGACGAGTTCCAGAAGAACACCCTCACCCTCAAGCCCGGCATGGTCTACAACCGCGAAGCGCTGGTGGAACGGCTCTTCGCCGCCGGATACGTGCGGCGAAGTCAGGTGGACGGCCCGGGACAGTTCAGCGTCCGGGGCGACATCGTGGACATCTACGCCCCCGATATGCGCCAGCCTGCCCGTGTGGAGTACTGGGACGACGAGATAGACTCCCTCGCCTCCTTCGACCTGCTGACCCAGCGGCGGGACGGTGCGCTGGAAAAGATCTATCTTTCCCCCGCCCGTGAGGTGCTGTTCGGCAGCACCGCCGACACGGCAGAGGCCCTTCGCGCCGCCCAGAAGAAAGCCCGGGGCAAGCGCCGCACCGCCCTCGAAAAGGCCATGGAGTCCGACCTCGCCCAGCTGGACAGCGGCGTCATGCCCGAGGCCATGGACAAATACTACGGTCTGCGGTACGAGACGCCCGCCACATTGCTGGACCACCTGAGCAGCCCCATCTTCATCCTCGACGAGGTGGGCGGCATCCGGGACGCCCAGAAGGCCACCGAGTTCCGCCGCAGCGAAGAGCTGACCGGCCTGCTCGAGGAGGGCGTCATCTGCCCCGGCCTCGATGTGCTCTACCAGACGATGGACGACCTCGCCATTGCGGCGCAGGACCAGAGCACCCTGCTCTGCGAGAACTTCCTGCGGGGCATGAACGAGTTCAAACTGAAAGACCTCATCAACGCCGAGGCGTTCGCGGCCCCCAACTGGGGCGGCGACCTCGCTTCCCTGCGGGAAGACCTCGACCCGCTGGTCCAGCAAGGGGACGCCGT
>OGGV01001637.1_pt1 | contig 10271 bp, 9 predicted proteins | sample 1571301 | NCBI WGS metagenome assembly OGGV01 (sample SAMEA2582072, study PRJEB24529) | metagenome | biome: Human gut stool | place: China | collected 2011
CGTCTTAGTTCGGAGGTCCTGAGAAAACCCTGTGTACAGATGTAGTAATAGCAGCCCACGCTATAGCGTGAGAACCACTATGCTACCCTTGTACACAATTCAGAAATTTCTCAGGTTTCCGTTCTACAAGATAAGCATAACGCTTCTTCTTTTTCTATGTTTCGGAAAGGGCTTCCCCAATCCAATTGCAAAAGTAGCTAAAATCCTTGATAAATTCCTTTCATTGAATGATTTTCTTTACTTTTTGAGACTGTTTGAGCGGGATTTATGCGCGTGCATTAAATTTTCATCCCATTACTTTGCTTTTGGGTAGTAATCCCCAAACCGTTTCTCCATTCATGCGCCTTCTGCCGGAACCATTGCACAAGCGGAATATCATTCACGCATATTCGGAAATGTCCAGTTCTGCTTTTATCTTCTTCAAACGAGAAAGCCGCACCTTCTGCATGGAATTTACGGTTAAATTCGGGTGAATAAAAATCACCCTTTAACTTCACCTTCTTCAACTTGCACAATTCTTGGATTATCTGTTCGGAGAAGTGCAACGTATTACGACAGAAGTCTATCAGGGGCAACAATTTATCCACATGAGGAAAGTATCGTTTTACCTTGTCTATATACTCACCGAACTTGCTGCATTGGGTTTGGTGTTCACATTCCATCTGCTTGATACGTTGCTCTAACCTTGCATTTTGATTTTCAAGTTCCGTTATGCGATGCTGAAACCCTTCCCTTTCCGCTTTCAACTTTCCACCGCCTAAAAGAGAACCGACCTTTGCCACGAGTGCGGCTTTCGCCTCAGTCTTAGCGGCTTCCAGTTTTTCCGACTTGATTCCTTGCTTCACCTCGTCAAGTTTCTGTTCCGCCTGTTGTCTTTCCGTTTGCAACTGCTGCACATTGGCTTCAAGTTCTCCCGTCTGCCGCTTCAAATCACGGTAGTATTGGGCGGTGGTGGTATGCCGTGCCTCCGAGCCACGGATGCCACGCTGCAAGCTGTATTTCGCCATTGCCTCCGCGTAGCTGTCGTGATAGGCTGACAGCTTCTCACGTGTCAGTACGTCATCAGCGCACAGGCGAATGGCATCCGTTTTCTTACGGTAGGTGCGCTTGCCTTCCACCTGTTGCTTCTTTTTCGCTTTCCTGCGTTCGCCCGTTACAATCGGTACGACCGTAGCGTGGATGTGCGGCGTATGCTCGTCCATGTGCAGGACTGCCGAAACGGTATTCTCCCGTCCGAACGTGCGGTGCAACCATTGCAGGTTGTCCGCACACCATTCGTTCAGCCTACCCTCGTCCTGCACTTTCATCATGTCCTCATGTGTGCCCGAAAGCACGATGCGGATTGCCCTCACTTGGTCGGGCGTTATCTTCCTCTTGATGCCTGCCGTGCGGATACGGTGGTTGATCGCCTCGGTACGGTTCGTCACGCCATCGGGGAAGTCCACCAGCTCACGGTTGAGGCAGGTGCGTGTAGGGTCGGCGTTCTTGGGTATGGTCTTGCGTTCGATGTGGTCGGACGCTCCCGTGTCCGCCGAGCCTTTCGCCTTGTTGAATTGGATGCTTATGTATCCCATGTTCGTCTTTTGTTTTTATAGGTTATACAAACTTGTTTGTTCATGCCCGTCCGCTGCGGTCGTGCCGCATGAAAACGGGGGTGTCCAGAGGGGTGTAACCCCGTTGGCTCATTGGGGCGTTTTTAGCATTAGCGCAGCGGTGCGTGAAGAAAACGCCCTAATGAGCTATGGCTTTTCCGTTCCTCAAAATCCGCTACGCTGTCGGTAGTTGCCGTATGTTTTTCCCTCTTTCGCCAGTTTGGGATGGTACGTCATGCCGTCATGTTGCCATGTCTGCTTGTCGGGATGATGTCATGTCGGCATACGTACCTACTTGGAATGTCCAACCGTTTCCCTGCGGACTTGTTGAGGTATGTAAAAACGTTGAACCGTTGAGAATGGATGGTAACACATTGAAACATTGTGTTATACATATTCAACTTATCCTCAACAAACACATAATGCACAACAAACGACAGCGAAAAGAAAAAGTGATGGCAGAACCGGATACTGCAATGTTTCCTCTTCATCGTCCGTTTGGCGTTGTTGGTTTTCTGTTGAGCCTGTATTTTGCTATATATCAACATCATATTATATCTATTCAACAATTCAACAGAATATCAGAGGCTCTCCAGCAGTACTTTTGTCACAGTGTAATACCTGCCCACGTCTTTACGGGTATGATAGCGTCCGTCACCGCCATACACGTAGGTGGTATAGGTAAGCCCGTTGGGTGCCGGTGATAGTTTCCAGCACTCCTGCAACACTTTACGCACCTGCGGCTTCTCCGCCTTGACCTGCGAACACAGCAACAGGGGGATGATGTCGTTTAGGCAGAATGACACCGTTTCCACCTCCATCTTCGCCATGATGTCAAGCAGCAAGTCTGCCATCTCAATCTCCAGACGGTTACGGTTGCTGCGGATTATCTTCCGCAGGGCTTCCGTCTCAATCAGCTTCGGGGCAAACCACATACGGCTTTCTTTTTTCGTTGACAACTCCCTATGGATAAGGAAGTACAGGAAAGCGGGGATTTCATCCTTCAGCTTTTGCAGGAAATCGGTGTCATCACACTGCAACCGTCCTATCTTGCGTACCCAATAGCGTGTCTCGCCTGCATCTATGATAACGGGCAGATGCTCGTTGTTGGAACACAACACGAACTTGGCGAAGAAACCTATTTCGTTACGGTCTTTGCCTTTGGCTTCCACCTTATAGGACAATGTAGTACTGAGGTTCTTCAACCGTTCACTGTCCTCCCTGCGGTTGAGCAGTACTTCATCCACCATGATGAGCAGTTTCCCTGTCCAATCGGAATTGAACTGGCTGCGGAAGTCCTCGTTGGTATTGAACGTCACATTGTCTTTAAAGATGGCTTTCAGGAAGTTGAGGAACGTGCTTTTGCCCGTGTTCCGTTCTTCGGACACGAACAGCAGGATAGGAAGTTTCTGAATAGGATAAAGGTAGAGCAGTTGCAGGTAGTCCATGCCCAACTCGTATTGCTCCCCGAAGATGTGTTCCACCAACGAGCGGATGCAGGGGAAGCCGCCTTCCTGCGGTCGGTGTCCTATCGGCTCGTAGAGGTTGAGGAACTTTCCGACTACGGGCTTGTAACCCACATGGTCGGGGACGGTACAGAAACCGTCATACTTCGGCACGGTCGCCATGCGGTCTTTGCCGTAGTCCTGCCTCAATGTCTCGGAGTTCCATGCGATGCGTTTCTTCACACAGCCCCCGTCAATCAGTGGCTGGTCAACAATCTTGTAGAGGGTTGTCCCCACGCGGATGAATTCGTCTTGTTCTGCCATAGGCTTTGCTTGGTTTTATGCCGCCGACAGCAGTGTCGGCAACAGGTTAAACAATCGGATGCAAAGCTACGGTATAATGCTTAAAACCTTGATACGCAAAACGAAGCGGAATGGCGCAATCGTAACCGACAGACGAGAAAATGCAGAAAAGCACATAAGAAAATGTGCAGCAAAACAAAAAAATAAAGCCCGAAGAAGCATTCCCTTGTCGCTTCTTCGGGCAGTTAGCGTAGGTACGTACCCACGCTCTAACACTCGCACATCGGTCTGTCAATTGACACCCACAGGACTTGTCTTTCTTTTCGCCCGTACAGCCTTTCCAGCAGGGTATCGCGCACCATTGCCGCACATGGGGTATTGATGCGGAATGCAATTGCCACGACCATAGGCAGGGCGTACACTTCCATGCCGTAGCCGTCGGGCAAACGGATATACCGTTCTGCCTCATGTCGTTTCAGCACTCCACTTTTATATACGGCTCGGATGGCGGCACGGAGTGTTGGGGCGATTGTACCCAACAATGAGGACTGCTCTGCCTCTGTCATCCATACATTTGTAGAAGTGGGTATAGTCACTCTACCGTACTCATTCATCGTAATAATGCCCCGTTCCATAATCAAGCGGTTATATGTCGAAACGTCCGCTTATTTTGTTCTCAAAGGCGGAAATGTCGCTGTTTAGTTTCGTGTTCGTTACCTTGGCATAAATTTGCGTGGTCTTGATGTCCGTATGTCCGAGTATCTTGCTCACGCTTTCTATCGGCATACCGTAGTTCAATGCCATGACAGCGAAGCTGTGGCGGCTGAGGTGAAAGGAAACCGGCTTCTCGATACCGCACTTCTTCGCTATGTTCTTTATGCGTTTGTTTACCATGTCAAGTGAGCCTATGTTAAATAGCCTCTTTTCTTTTCGGAACGGCTCGTAACGCTTGATTATCTGCATCGGAATGTCCATCAGCTTGACTTGGAACGGGACACCTGTCTTTTGCCGTTTCGACACAATCCACAGCGCACCGTTCATTTCCACGATATTGTCAGTCGTGAGGTTCTTGATGTCTATGAACGATATGCCCGTCCAGCATCCGAACAGGAACAAGTCCCTTGCCAGTGCAAAGTTGGGATTCTCCAGTTTGATTGCGCCCAATGCCTGAAGTTCCTCTTCCGTAAGGAAACCACGTTCCTTGTGGTCGGGGTCAACGTGGTACATTGCAAACGGGTTTCTCGGTATCTTTCCGTTGTAGTGTGCTGTGGTGACGATATGTTTCAATGGTATGGAGTATATCCACACGGAAGATTGTGCAAGCCCTGCCTCGTTGCGCAGATACAGGCAATAGTCGCGGATGAAATCCTCCGTAAGTTCGTTCATCGTTATGTCGGCACGTTTATATTGCTTTCTGATAAACTCAGCCAAATATTTGCGGACAGTCAGGTATTTCAGATATGTGCGCTTGGAGCGGTCTTTGCCCACACGTTTGGCAAAATCCGCGTTCTCCTTGTCAAAGGCACGTAGCAAGGTCTCATACTCTGTGCCTATGCCCTGATAAGCATTACGTACCATTTCGGCGGTCACACAGGCTTCACGGTCGGAAAGACGCTGGTAGTGCTTCGTTATCTGCGCCTTGATGTTGTCCAACGCGAAGTTTACCGCCTGTGCTTCCTTGCTCTTGCCTTTGGCGCGGTTGCCTTTCGCATCCCAAAGTGCTTTTGGGATGGTCTGCTTGCAACTGAACTGTGCGATAGTCCCGTTGATGGTCACACGTCCCATGATGGGGACAACTCCGTTCTTCTCTTTGCTTGCGTTCACGTAGAACACGGTCTTGAATGTACTCCTCATAATCCTTACTTTTTGTTTGGTGCAAAATTAGTTTATGGGAGTTGTAAGGGCAGAATGTAAACCTACGCAGAACACAGAAATATAGACCGTTAGTATTAAAAGTGCATCCGATATCGGGTAATGATTTGGAAGTGCATCTGTTTCCATATTCTTCCCAAAGCCTGTCTTCCCCATCTGTGCCACCTTGTGCCAACCTATGCCCAAACCTACTGACAGTCAGTTGAAATGCTCAATTCTGCTCAAATCTTCATTTTATCCTATTCTTTTTCCGGAAAAACAACGTTCCCATAGATCCGGAAACTTTCGAAAACGACGCAGAATTATATAATATATTTAATCATTGCGAGTAAAAATATAATAACTTGGCAAATTTTTTATTTACTCGACCGTAATGAATTGGCAGTCAAAATAAATATCCGGTCGGCCGCCATCACGACCCATACGGCCATGACGAAGGGTGCGGTCAGAGTGACGATTCCCGCCTGCATTCCGGACCATTGCAGGGCTATGGAGAGCAGGACGGCGCAGGTCGCACGCGCGAAATCCCATGCCGAGGGGCCTGCCAGCGCAATGGCGCACAGCACGCCGTTGTAACCGTACAGTCCTGCGTTGAAGGCTGCGTAGTCATCCGCGAAGAATGCCATACCCAGCGGGAGCAATGCTCCCCATAGGGCATAAAGCGCCCCGCGACGTTCGTTTACGGCAATACCGGCCAGAAAGAGCGCTCCGGTCAGCAGCGAACGCCCCTCGAACATGACCTGCCCGAAATGCAGCGACAGGGCTTGCAGCCACTCCGGAGCGGTTTCTATGGCGGCAGTCCCGCCCGATGTGCGCAGCGCGGGCCACAGCAGGGCGGCTATTCCCAGCAATAACCATGTCGAGAGGATGAAGGGGGCTGTAAAACCCGGAATACGGCATCGGGCGAATATTCGGGCGATCGGTGAAGAGGCCACGGAACCGGCAACCAGCAGCAATGCGGCCTGCCATCCGAGCGGGAAAAAGACGCCGACGGCAATGCCCACGAGCGTGCCGTTGAACCCGTACAGTCCCCGTTCGATATCCGCTACGGGGTAACGGAAAACCCGTGCCGCGAGGTTGCCCAGCACATTGCCGGCAAGGGCCAGCAATGCGGCCGTTGGCGACCCGACGGCAATACCCAATAGCATCAACGCACCCGAAAGGGCGTTCTCCTGAAATAGAACCTGCCCGACGCCACGCATCGGGACGATCCATAAATTGCGCAAAGTAAACATGACAAAGAAAATTTCGGGATGCAAAAATAGAAGATATTCCCGAAACGAAAAAAGAGTTCAATTCGTCAGGTATATTTTTATGTGTGTTTCCTCTTTTTTTTGTTTGCGGGCCTTGGGGCTAAAATATCGTTATTAATTGTAATTGGCGTAGCTGGAAGAGACGGGGACGGGAAATTAACACAAGTTGATCGGATCGGTTTGAATAGCAGCTAATTTTAGCGGTATATTATACGACATATCCGTCCTCGGTTGCCGTCGGGAAAGATAAGCCCGGGACGGTCCGCTTTGCGTCCCTCTCCGGCTCCGGGAAGGAAAAATCATCCTCGCCTGCGCTGCGGTATTTTTCCTTCCCTGCACCTGCGCCACGGGCTTATGAATCTTCCCGAGGCAACCGACCCATTCGGGATACAAAGCCTCATAACATATTATTCATTGCCTGCGCAATCTATCAAATAAAGATTGTGCGGGCGTCAAAGACGTGAGACACACGGTAAAAACTGTTCGATGTTATGCAGACTATGAAATCGGATTCGAAATCGAAGAAGAGCGGCAAGGGTGCAGCTTCGGCGGCAATCGTTCCGGTCGCAGCTACTCCAAAAACGCAGGAGCAGGTATCCGCCGAAACTGCCGCGACGCAGGATTCGGGTGCCGAGGTACAAGCCTCGGTTGCCCGAACGATGCCTACGGAGCAGGAGGAACCGCAGGTTCAGCTTCTGGATCTGAACAAGATCGTCAATTCGACCTACAACCCCCGCAAAGACTTTCGGGAGGAGACGCTGCTGGAGCTTTCCGAGAGCATCCGGCAGTCGGGCGTGCTTCAACCGATCTGCGTGCGCCCCAAGGACGAGGGCTTCGAGATCGTCTACGGCGAGCGCCGCTACTGGGCGGCCGCGATGGCGGGTCTGACATACATTCCGGCCCTTGTCCGGGATCTTACGGACGCCGAGGCCGAGGATGCTGCCATCACGGAGAACCTGCAGCGCGAGGACGTGAAACCCCGCGAGGAGGCCGCGGCCTATAACAAGGCCATCCAGTCGGGACGCCATACCATCGAGTCGCTGGTGTGCAAGTTCGGCAAGTCGGAAGCCTACATCCGCTCGCGGTTGAAACTGTGCGAGCTGATCGACGCTCTGGCCGAGATGCTCGATAAGGAGGATATTTCGGTAGGCGTCGCCACCGAGATCGCCAAATACCCCGCGGAGATCCAGCAGGAGGTCTACAACGATCATTTCGCCGAGGGGTGTTACAACTCGTGGAAGACGGCGCGGATCAAGGACATCGCCCGACGGCTCTACGAGCGTTACATGACCAAGTTGGAAAGCTACAACTTCGATAAGACCGAGTGTCTTTCCTGCCAGCACAATACGGCCAATCAGGTGCTGTTCCGGGACGAATGTGCAGGGGGCTGCGCCGGCTGCCAGAACCGGGAGTGCATGATCCGCAAGAACGAGGAGTTCCTCGTGCAGAAAGCGCTGAAGCTGCTGAAGGACGATCCCCGTACGACGCTCGCCACGGCCGGGGATACGCCCGTGGCAGTTCTCGAGGCCCTTGAAAAGGAGGGCTATCATGTCGAGGAGCTGGAATACTACATCAATTATTACGATACGGCTCCTCAAATGCCCGACGCTCCGCAGGCTGAAAATTATGTGTCGGAAACGGACTTTGCCGAGGCTCAGGAGAGGTATGAAGCCCGGATGGCTCGCTTTGCGGAACAGACGCAACAGCTGGAGTTCAACGTCTCGGAAGGGCGTGTCCGCAAATATGCCGTTATCCGCAGCCTCGACATCGAATTCCGCTATGAAGAGATCGACGACGAAGAGCGGGAAGTGACGGTGGACGACGGGCAAGGCGGACATACGGTACATGTGACGGTCGTTCCGCCCTCGCCGCAGGAAGGGCTGTTGCAGCGGGATCGCCGTAACCGGGAAATCTGCTACGAACATATCACGGCCGATATGAAGCGTCTCTTCCTCGATGTGAAAGTTGCGAACAAACCCTTGCAGAAAGAGGAGCAGCAGATGTTCTACTACGCCGTGATGCAGCGGGTAATGAGCGACTCGAAACTCCGTCAGTGCGGATTCCGGCCCAAGGAGGACTCTTACCTGACCGCCGAGGAGCAGTTCGCCGCCGCAGGCCGTATCACGGCCAAACAGCAGGCGGCGCTGATCCGCGCTTATCTGGTGGACTTCTTCCGCTCGGCAGCTCCGGAGTATCGCTGTACGGACGAAACGCTCCTGACGGGAATGATGTGCCGCTTCGCGGATCTGAACTTCGCAGAACAGAGCAAGGCCGTTCAGCAACAGTATCTGGAGACATACGAAAAACGCAAGGCCCGTCTTCAGGAGCAGATCGACGCCTTGCATGCGAAGGCCGAGGCCGAGGAGATGGCGGTCTCGATGCAGGAAGCCCCGGACTTCGAACCCGAGGAGCTCCCCGACCTGCTGCCGGACGAGACGCCCGACGCCGCACCGCAGCCGCTGATTATTCCGATGGATCCGGATATCGAACCCGATACGCGGATGCCCGAAGAGATGAAAACGGCGGCATAGTAACTGATATAAATATTAACCGACGGGATGGTTCGACACCATCCCGTCTTTTCATTTCCCTACTATGAAAATACGAATTGACCGCCTTATCTGGCATGGCTGCGAATACGGCAAGCAACAGTTCACTAAGCTGCAACGACGATTTTCCAATGGATGCAAGAACCCTTACCGCTGCGCGGAGTGCGGGTCGAAAGATATATTATGCCGGGCATGGCTGGACGGCAACACCTATGAGGCAGACTCGTTACCCGACGACAGTGAGGATTTGTGGTGCGAAGCGTGCTCGGAGCATACCTGGCAGGTACGCGAAAGCGAATTGATGTCCGCCACGGTCGAACTGTGGTGGCGGGACGGCACGACAGCAGAGGATCGGATGATTATCACCGGCCTGAATCCGGAGAATTTCAGTTCGAAAAATGATTGCAAGGCTTTCCACGACGCCTGCGACATGTGGTGGCGCGGCAAGACGAACGACGAGAAGATCCGCATCTGGAACGCCTGCCGCCCGCCTGTAAGTGAATATTGCTATTAAAATCCTACGACTATGAATCAAACGATTATCGACACGATCGCTCCGCGGCTGACGGAGCTCGTGATAAAGAAAATAGAGACGCTCACGGGCGACTGGCAGAAGCCGTGGATCGCCGACATGACGCACGGCCTTCCGCGCAACCTGCGCGGCACGCCTTACCGCGCGGGCAATGTGCTTATGCTGTTGTTCCTCTCGGAGATCATGGGCTACGGTACGCCCGTCTTTATGACTTTCAAGCAGGCCAAGGAAGAGGGGCTGAATATCCGCAAGGGCTCGGATGCCTTTCCGGTCTATTTCTGGAAGATGTACGTCCGCCATAAGGAGACCCGCAAGAAGATCGAATCGGCGGAATACTACCGCTTGCCGAAGGAGCAGCAGAAACACTACGACCTGATTCCCGTCATGCGCTACTACCCGGTCTTCAACCTCGACCAGACGGACATGCAGGAGCGGCAGCCGGAACGCTATGCACAGCTCACGGCGAAGACCGAACCGAAGGACTATTCGGACGGTCTGGCATGCGGCCCTATGGACCGGATGCTGGAGCGACAGTCGTGGCTTTGCCCCATCCTGCTCAAAGCCGGCGACAGGGCTTCCTATTCACTGACGTTCGATAGGATTGTCTGCCCCGAAAAGCGGCAGTTCCCGGAAGGTGCGGCGTTCTATACGACACTGCTGCACGAGATCGCTTATCCTAACTTTTATATTATTCCAACTAATCGTGCAATCGCCTGATATATAGA
>OGGV01001642.1_pt1 | contig 10223 bp, 5 predicted proteins | sample 1571301 | NCBI WGS metagenome assembly OGGV01 (sample SAMEA2582072, study PRJEB24529) | metagenome | biome: Human gut stool | place: China | collected 2011
CTTATTTGTTTCCGATACGATGTAATGTGGCCGGTTTTTTACTTCCAGATATGTCTTGGCAATGTATTTACCCATAATACCCATGCACAGGAACTGAAGTCCAGCAATAAAGATGATGATACAGGCAAGAGATGGCCAGCCGGCAACCGGATCTCCGAATATTTCTTTTCTTATAATAATGAAAATAACCATAAGAAAGGAAAAGATCGTCAGAAAAATGCCAAGCCCGGATGCAAGGGACATCGGGGTTTCGGAAAAATTGATGATTCCATCGACCGCATATTTGAATAAGCCCCAGAAACTCCATTTTGTTTCTCCGGCAATGCGGTTTACATTTTCATATTCCAGCCATTTGGTCTTAAAACCGATCCAGCCAAAGATACCCTTTGAGAATCGGTTGTATTCGCACATGGCGACGATACTGTCTACCATTTCACGCTTCATCAGACGAAAATCCCTGGCACCATCGACAACATCTGCGTCCGAGATCTTGTTGATAAGTTTATAAAAATTCCTTGCAAAGAAGGAACGGATCTTTGGTTCTCCGATCCTCGATACCCGCCGGGTGGCAACGCTGTCATAATCCTCAGTTTCCAGACAGTGGAGCATATCAGGCAGTAGGGCAGGGGGATCCTGCATATCTGCATCCATGATGGCGGCATAGTCACCATCTGAATTACAGAAGCCGGCATACATGGCAGCTTCTTTTCCAAAGTTTCTTGAAAATGATATGTATTTGTAATGAGAATCCGTATCACAGATTTCTTTCATGACGGAAAGGGTTGTATCTGTAGAACCATCATTGATCAGAAGTATCTCAAATGTATATTGATCCAGAGTCTGGATTACTTTGTTCAGTTCGTCCTTAAATAAAGGAAGTGCTTCCGCTTCATTGTAACAGGGAACGATCAGATTCACTTTTTTCATATAACTTCTCCTTGTGCCGCTGCCATATGAACTGGCAGAACGGTATTCTTTAATTTTAGTTCAGGGAGAATGGAGTGTCAAGGAATCTGCCAGCGCTTTTGAAAATATAAGATTTGCATATGTATGTTGTTAGATGCTATAATAAATCCAAATGAGCAAGAAAAGTTTTATTGCACAGGAGAGAAGGAATATGAAGGTAAAAGCAAAATCATTTGAGGCATGGAAGGTTATCATGATCACCCTTGTCTTTTTATCATATTGTGTGGGGATGATGCCGGGAGAAAAAGCACAGGCAGTTTATGACAAATATCTGGATAATGGGATATTTGGAATGGCATTTTTCTTTGTTCTGGTAGGATTTGGAATCGGTATTCATTACCATAAGAAGTTTATTAATCTGAACAAGAAGAATTATCTGGAATTTCTTGGAAAGAAGCTGGGGATTCTGTATCCGCTTTATATGATCATGCAGACAGTATTCCTGATCCTCGCATTGTGCAGCCATCCCGGTTCACAGGAAATTAAAACACTGATCGTGAAGTATATCATCAGTATACCGATGCTTCAGACAATGATACCGAAGGCTGGATATTATATGGCACTGAATCCGGCCAGTTGGTTTGTATCAGCAATCTTTCTGATCTATCTTCTGGCTCCGGTGATCGGTATGCTGGCGGCAAGAATGAAGCGGGATCTGAAAAGAAGCGGATTGGTGATAGCCGGGCTGATCGTTGTATATATAATTGTTGCAGGACCACTTGCTGATGCAATGGTATTGAAGCAGGATATGCCATATCTGTTTCTGATGAATCTTATTTTATTCTGTATTGGTGTCTGGCTTGCAAATTTCAGACTGAATATTCGGATCGAGACAGATCGTTCCGCTGGAAGAAATCTTCTGACCGGAGCGGAGCTGGTAGTGCTTGTGGCAGCGGTTCTCATTTATCTGGGAACAGTTGGGAAATATGGAATTCCTGCAGCACTTCTGAGATTGCTGTTGTATGTGCTGATCGTGATGGTATTTTCTTATGACGGTGGAATGATTTCTCATATATTTACATTATCACCATTTGGAATCTTAAGCTCTATGGTATTTGATTTTTACCTGACCCAGTATTTTGTGATCCGTTATATTGGAACTCCGATCCAGAAGAGATTTGGAGACAGTGGTAAGGATATAGTTATCAGTATCATTTTGGCTTATATCATTAACTGGTGCATCGTATTAGTGATCAAGGTAATTAAAAAGATATATCGAAAGCTTCGCTACAGGGTATCTTCCTTTGCCGGAGATCTTGGAACAGATGGGGTTGTAGATGATTATCTGGATGATGGATATGAAGAGATCGATCAGACCAATATCAATACGGAAGCTTATGACCGAAGCCGGTTGGATCCAATGGCAGTTGAGATTACAGAAACGGAAGATGAATAGAAATAAAAATGAGACACATATGATCTGCAATATACAGTCATATGTGTCTCGTTTTTTATATCAATATCTGATATATGGATTAACCCATTACTACTTCTACAGCATGAGTCTTGCCATCACCAAATACTGGAAGAACATTGCTCTCGATAGCATTGCCATCTACAGTAACACTCTTGATACCCTTATTTACATGATCCGGATTTGTAACCTTGATATCATATGTAGCACCACGGAACTGACGTGTAGCATTCAGACCATCCCATGCAGCAGGAATAGATGGATCGATCTTAAGACCATCGAAGTCTGCTGAGATACCTAAGATGTACTGTGAAATAGCTACCATGTTCCAGGCTGCAGTACCTGTAAGCCATGAGTTCTTACCCTGACCAAAGTGGTTGCCTGGCTTTCCGATATCGGATCCCGCATCCTTACCACCAATCATCTGACCATATACATATGGCTCAGTCTTGTGGATATCAGATGTCTCCTCAGTGAAAGCAGGAGCGATCTCTGAGTAATATTTGAATGCCTGATCGCCGGCGCCTGCATAAGCAGCAGCACAGATGATCCATGCATTGTTATGTGTGAAGATACCGGCATTCTCTTTGTATCCGCCTGGGTATGTTGAGATCTCACCATACTGGATGTAATACTTTGTGAATGCAGGATTGTTAAGTACAAGTCCGTGCTGTGTATTCAGACGCTCATCAATAGCAGCAAGTGTCTTCTTGTCGCAGCCCTGATCTTTACCGATGTCTGACATAATAGCGAAGCCCTGTGGCTCGATGAAGATCTGTCCTTCCGCGCATTCCCGGCTGCCATCCTGAACGACGCCCTGAACAGCGGCAAGTATGACCGCGGCGTCATCGTGGCCGAGAGCTTCGACTATGAGATCATCGACAAGGCTTACCGCCCCTACGATAACCTGAGCCTGCTGGTCTGCCTGAAGTCCACCGGCGAGATCGAGAAGAAGGTCGTGGCCTCCGTGACCGAGAGCCTGAAGGCAGACCCCTCCTTCACCGAGGACTGGGCACGTCTGGTCGAGATCTTCCAGGCACCCAGCCTGCAGATGATCTCCTTCACCATCACCGAGAAGGGCTACGGCGTGGCTCCTGCGGACCTGGAGCGCGGCCTGACCCCCGTGTTGGCCATGGGCAAGGTCACCGCTCTGCTGTATGAGCGCTTCAAGGCCGGCAAGCTGCCCCTGACCGTGCAGAGCATGGACAACTGCTCTCACAACGGCGACAAGGTCAGGAATGCCGTCTTCACCTACGCTTCCAAGTGGGTCGAGCAGGGCCTGGTGCCCGCCGAGTTCCTCGCCTATGTGCAGGACGAGACCAAGGTCACCTTCCCCTGGAGCATGATCGACAAGATCACCCCGCGCCCCGACGCCAAGGTCCAGAAGATGCTGGCCGACGACGGCTTTGAGGACAACTACACCATCGTCACCGAGAAGCACACCTTCACCGCTCCCTTCGTCAACGCTGAGGAGACCCAGTATCTCTGCATCGAGGACCACTACACCAATGGCCGTCCTCCGCTGGAGCTGGGCGGTGTTCTGTACTGCGACCGCGAGACCGTCGATAAGATCGAGAAGATGAAGGTCTGCACCTGCCTGAACCCGCTGCACACCGCCATGTCCATCTATGGCTGCATGCTGGACTACACCCTCATCTCTGCCGAAATGGCCGATGAGGACCTGCGCCCCTTCATCCAGAAGATCGGCTACATCGAGGCCATGCCAGTCGTCGTCGATCCGGGCGTCCTGAACCCCTATGAGTTCATCGGCGCGGTCATCAACCGCCGCCTGCCCAACCCCTTCATGCCCGACGCACCCCAGCGTATCGCTACCGATACCTCCCAGAAGCTGGCTATCCGCTTCGGCGAGACCATCAAGGCTTACGAGACCCGCGGTCTGGACAAGAGCAATCTGGTCCTGATCCCGCTGGTGCTGGCAGGCTATGCCCGCTACCTGAAGGGCATTGATGACAACGGCAAGGCCTTTGAGATCTCTCCCGATCCGATGCTGGCCGAGCTGCAGGCCATCGTGGCTCCGCTGGAAGTCAAGGAAGGCGAGCAGGACTTCAGCTGCCTGAAGAACCTGTACAGCCGCGCCGACATCTTCGGTGTGGACCTGTATGCGGTCGGTCTGGGTGAGCAGATCGAGGGCATGGTCAAGGAGCTGTACGCTGGCAACGGCGCAGTCCGCAAGACCCTGCACAAGTACGTCGTCGCCCGCTGAGTGCTGACATCCTCTTTTTAAGTTAAGCCATCTTCGTCCCCACGCTGCGTTTTGCTTTGCCGCAGCGTGGGATTTTTTATACCCTCTCAGTCTCGCTTCGCTCGCCAGCTCCCCCGATGGGGGAGCTTTTGTGCTGTATATGTTGCCGCTGCGGCAAAACCTCGCCCTTCGGGAGAGGTGGCAGCGCGTGAGCGCTGACGGAGAGGGTGGAATTTCCGGCAAATGCCTTTACTTATAGCCGATTTTTTGCCATAATAAGAAAAAACGGAACCGGGAGGAAACCAGCATGAAGGTCATGATTTTTGACGTGGGCGGCACCGAGATCAAATACTCGGTCATGGACGATGCGATGAACCGGTACGGGTCCGGCAGCATCCCGACGCCCAGCGACAGCCAGCCGCACTTTCTCGAAACGTTGGCGCAGCTCTACCGCCCCCACAGGGACGAGGTGGACGGCATCGCACTGAGCCTGCCCGGCTTCATCGACGCCGAGCACGGTGTGGTCCTGGGCGGCGGTGCGCCCTCCATCATCTATAACATCGGCACTCCGGTGGGCCCGCGCCTGGCCGAGCTCTGCGGCTGCAAGGTCTGGATCGAAAACGACGGCAAGGCAGCTGCCATTGCCGAGCTGCAGCGCGGTGCGCTGCAGGGGTGCAGCAACGCGGCGGTGTTCGTCATCGGCACCGGCGTGGGCGGCGGCCTGATCATCAACGGCCAGCTGGTGCGCGGCAGGGACTTCACCGCAGGCGAGTACAGCTTCATGAACACCAACGCCGACGCCTGGAGCGACAGCAAAAAGACGATGGCCGGCCAGTGCAGCACCTCCGCGCTGCTGGATGCCTACCGGGTGCGCAGGCAGCTGCCTGCCGATGCCCCGATGAACGGCAGGCTCTTCTTTGATGCGGCCAACGCAGGGGAGCCGGAGGCGCTGGAAGTGCTGGAAGCCTTCTGCATGGCGGTGGATGTGCAGATCTACAACCTCAGCGTCCTGCTGGATCTCGAAAAGGTGGCCATCGGCGGCGGCATCAGCGGCCAGCCCCTCCTCATCGAGACCCTCGACCGGGTGTATGAGGAAAAGATCCTGAAGGGCCATCCCTTCAGCGAAGAGCAGGCCCGCAGCCTGCCCCGGCCGGAGATCGTGCCCTGCGCGTTCCACAACGAAGCCAACCAGATCGGTGCGCTGGTCAGCTACCTCAACGCATTTTACCCGCAGAAATAAAGTGCCCAGAGCAGCTGTTTTTCGATGGTTTGTATTTCTAGCTTGAAGCAAAGCGAAAAATGGTGTATTATAATGGGTATTGAATCATGAGCAGTACCGGGCGGTTTGGCCCGGATGAAGGGGGAACTCCACCATGGCTGATAAAAACTTTTTGACCGAGATCATCGACGCCGACCTCGCCGAGGGCAAGGTCAGCGAGATCCATACCCGTTTCCCGCCGGAGCCGAATGGATATTTACATATCGGACATGCTACTTCAATATGTCTCAATTTCGGGTTGGCTGCAAAATATAATGGAGCGTGTAATTTGCGTTTCGATGATACCAATCCTTCTAAAGAGGATGTGGAATTTACAGATGCAATTCAGGAGGATATAAAATGGCTGGGATTTCAATGGGACGGACCGGTCAGGTATGCTTCCGATTATTTCCAGCAGCTGTATGATTGGGCCGAACAGATGATCCTGGAGGGGAAGGCTTATGTTGACGATCAGACAGCAGAAGAAATCAGTGCCGGGAGAAAAACAATTACCGAACCGGGAGTGAATAGCCCTTACCGGGATCGTTCGGTAGAAGAAAATCTGGATTTATTCCGGCGGATGAAAAATGGAGAGTTCCCGGAAGGTAGCCGGGTGTTGAGGGCTAAGATCGATATGGCTGCTGCCAATATGTTGATGCGTGACCCGATCATGTACCGGATTATCTACTGTAGCCATCATCGAACCGGTGATCGGTGGTGCATCTATCCGATGTACGACTTTACTCATGGACAAAGTGACTATCTCGAAGGAATCACTCATTCGATCTGTACGTTGGAATTTGAGATTCATCGGCCGCTTTACAATTGGTTTCTGGATCAGTTGACAACGACCGAGTACCGGCCACGGCAAATTGAATTCGCCCGTCGCAACCTGAATTATACAGTGATGAGTAAACGGCGTTTGTTGGAATTGGTACAGAAAAAGTATGTTTCCGGTTGGGACGATCCCCGAATGCCGACTATTTGCGGATTGCGCCGGCGTGGTTATACCCCCGAATCTATTCGGATGTTTGCTGAAAAGGTGGGAGTGGCCCGGCGGGAAATCGTCGTGGATATGGCGTTGCTGGAATATTGTGTCCGTGAACATTTGAATAAGACGGCTCCTCGGGTGATGGCAGTGCTCGATCCGGTGAAAGTGGTCATCGATAATTATCCTGAGGGAGAGACGGAATATATGGAAATCGAGAATAATCCGGAAGATGTGAATGCCGGAGTGCGTAAGGTGGCTTTTGCCAGGGAACTTTTCATCGAACGAGACGATTTTATGGAAGATGCGCCGAAGAAATTTTTCCGCCTTACTCCGGGACAGGAAGTACGCCTGAAAGGTGCTTATATTATTAAATGTACAGGGGTCGATAAAGATGCCGGTGGAAATATCACTTTGATCCATTGTACTTATGATCCGGAATCCCGAAGTGGTAGTGGAACGGAGGCCAGTAACCGGAAGGTAAAGGGTACTTTGCACTGGGTGGCAGCAACGGATGCTATCGAAGCTGAAGTCCGTCTTTACGATCGTTTGTTTAAGGATGAAGATCCGGCAGGACACAAGGAGGTCGATTTTAAGGAGTTTATCAATGAAGATTCACTGAGAGTACTTAAAGGATGTAAGTTGGAATCCTCGATGAGACGGGCTAAACCTGGAGATCGTTTTCAGTTCCAGCGGTTGGGATATTTTTGTGTAGATCCCGATTCAACGGATGGACAATTAGTAATCAATCGTACCGTATCGCTCAAAGATACCTGGCAAAAAATGAATAAATAAATGAAGAATAAAAGCATTTGGAATGAGATGAAACCATACCTGATCATCTCATTCGGTATGTTGGTTTATGCTTTTGCCGCAACAGGTTTCCTGGTGCCTCATAAGATTGTCGGTGGTGGAGCTACAGGTATTGCTACTGTATTATTCTATTTGTTCAAAATTCCGGTAGGTATCGGTTATTTTTTGGTGAATATCCTGTTGCTGATTATTGCGATGAAGGTATTGGGACCGAAATTCGGTATCAAAACCATTTTCGCTATCATTGTCGGGAGTGTGTTCCTGGGTATTATGCAGCCCTTGATGCCTGTGGACGGTATTTTACCCGACGAGAAATTTATGAGTACCATTATCGCTGCAATGCTGACCGGTATCGGTATCGGCGTATCGCTCTCTGTTGGTGGAAGTACCGGAGGTACGGATATCATTGCGATGTTGGTGACCAAATACCACAATGTCAGTCCGGGGCGGGTATTGATGGTATGTGATTTCTGTGTCATTGCGATGACTTTGCTGATATACGACCATGTCGATCGGGAAGCCTTCGGTGGATTGATATACGGTTATGTCATGATGGGAATCGTTTCTTTTACCGTGGATTATGTATTGACCGGAAAAACACAGTCGGCCCAGCTTTTTATCTTTACTGATAAATATGATGAAGTGGCCCGTGAGCTGACGAATCAGGTACATCGGGGTGTGACTCTGATCGATGCTAAAGGTTGGTACACTGGACAAGATAAGAAAATTATCCTGATTGTTGCCCGTAAACACGAAGCTTCCGATGTATTGCGCATTGCCAAGCAGATCGATCCGGATGTGTTTATGACGATGGCTCCCGTGATGGGAGTGTTCGGTAAAGGATTCGAAGAGGTGAAGGGGGTGAAGTAAACGAATCTGAAGATTCGAAGGGAATCGTGCAAATAGTAGGTTTGCACGATTTTTTATGCCTTGATGGAAAGAAGGTTGGTATTCTGGTCGAAATACGATATATATAATCTATTCGATTAGTATGAATAACCATAAATAGCGTGAACCGATGGAAATTTGGAATAAAATAAGATAAATATAATGGTTTAATAATGAATGTATTGTGTAGTGGTTATTCATTTTTTTGAAAAAAAGTTCGTAAAAAATTTGGAAATGGGATATTAATGTTTCTATCTTTGCAGCCGCAATCAGGAACCGATGTATTGAACAAACGGAGGAGGTGAGAGGGTATGATGGGTTGACTTACAGGTTTTTAGGTTGTGCGTAGTTCTTCAGGATATTGCCCTGGTCGGGTTCTGAAAAAAAACTTCAGAAATTTCTTTTGAAAAGTTTGGAAGTAATGAAAAAGTCCTTACCTTTGCAGCCGCTTTCCGAAACGAAGCGGACGTTCTGAAACATTTTGACTGATGTGTTTTTCATCTTTTGCGGATGAAGCCTGCAGAAGCTTTCTTCTACGGCGGTTCCGAAAAAAAGTTTGAAAAAAAAGTGCGGAAAGATTTGGAGGGAATATGTAAAAGTATTTATCTTTGCATCCGCTTTCGCCTCATAAGTGGGGTGGGTAAAAGAGAAGCAAAAAGAGTTCTTAAAGATATTGAAAGGTTTGAAAACAAACAGCAAGTGCGAGTCCGAGAAGAGATTCAACGGATATAATGACTGAGCGAAAGAGATAATTTTTAAAGTTTTTATTACTATGAAGAGTTTGATCCTGGCTCAGGATGAACGCTAGCGACAGGCTTAACACATGCAAGTCGAGGGGCAGCGGGGGTAGCGATACCCGCCGGCGACCGGCGCACGGGTGAGTAACGCGTATGCAACTTGCCTATCAGAGGGGGATAACCCGGCGAAAGTCGGACTAATACCGCATGAAGCAGGGGCCCCGCATGGGGATATTTGCTAAAGATTCATCGCTGATAGATAGGCATGCGTTCCATTAGGCAGTTGGCGGGGTAACGGCCCACCAAACCGACGATGGATAGGGGTTCTGAGAGGAAGGTCCCCCACATTGGTACTGAGACACGGACCAAACTCCTACGGGAGGCAGCAGTGAGGAATATTGGTCAATGGCCGAGAGGCTGAACCAGCCAAGTCGCGTGAAGGAAGAAGGATCTATGGTTTGTAAACTTCTTTTATAGGGGAATAAAGTGGAGGACGTGTCCTTTTTTGTATGTACCCTATGAATAAGCATCGGCTAACTCCGTGCCAGCAGCCGCGGTAATACGGAGGATGCGAGCGTTATCCGGATTTATTGGGTTTAAAGGGTGCGTAGGTGGTGATTTAAGTCAGCGGTGAAAGTTTGTGGCTCAACCATAAAATTGCCGTTGAAACTGGGTTACTTGAGTGTGTTTGAGGTAGGCGGAATGCGTGGTGTAGCGGTGAAATGCATAGATATCACGCAGAACTCCGATTGCGAAGGCAGCTTACTAAACCATAACTGACACTGAAGCACGAAAGCGTGGGGATCAAACAGGATTAGATACCCTGGTAGTCCACGCAGTAAACGATGATCACTAGCTGTTTGCGATACATTGTAAGCGGCACAGCGAAAGCGTTAAGTGATCCACCTGGGGAGTACGCCGGCAACGGTGAAACTCAAAGGAATTGACGGGGGCCC